>ERZ781272.257-NODE-257-length-54585-cov-5.124134_pt1 | contig 54585 bp, 46 predicted proteins | sample MGYA00375850_ERZ781272 | MGnify/ENA primary metagenome ERZ781272 (study PRJEB29790, sample SAMN06051246) | human gut metagenome | host: Homo sapiens | place: USA: Cincinnati, Ohio | collected 2013-06-21 | study: EMG produced TPA metagenomics assembly of the Gut...
TCTTTTTTTTTTTTTTTTTCCAGTATTTTGTATTTTCTCCGCCGCGTTTTCCCCCCCGCCGCTACAGGCGGTGAATCTAATCCCCGTCGTCAGAATAGGCATCCTCTTCCATATATTCTTCCGTATCTTCTTCCGTATCTTCTTCCGTATCCTCTGCGGTATTCGGATTGGGGCCGATATAATTGCCTTCCCGGTCGTACTCACCGCTTCCGGTATAGCCGCCTTCTTCATTATAGCCGCCCTTCCAGTCGCCGTTGGCATCCATTGTTTCCTGCGTGGGAGCAGGTCCGACATAATTCAGATATTCATCATATTCGCCGCTTCCGGTATAATCGCCCTCTTCATCATAACCGCCTACCCAGTTCTCAAGCGCATAATCCAGTTCTGTCATCGGCTTCGGTCCTACGTGCCTGCCATTTTCGTCATACTCGCCATCTCCGGTGTAATCACCGTTTTCATCGTAGCCGCCGTTCCAATTTGCCGCAGTAATTTCCTCTTCCTCACGTTCAAAGGTTATGGTCTTATTACTGTCTGTCACATTTTCCATGTGCAGAATTCCCTTTTCTCCGGCAATCTTCGGCAAGATGGCAATCACTCTTGCCATCTTATCCTCCAGGTAAACATCCTTGCCGAGCTGAACGGTAATATCCCCATAAACAAGACTGATCTGATAGCTTTCGTCAAATACGATATGATCCGGTATCATCTCATTTTTTGAAAAGATTGTTGCCAGGGCCACCGCCGTATTCAATACGGTTGTCCCTTTTATCGGCAGCTTTTCATTCATAACCACATGATTTACCTGAATTCCATCAAAATACGGCACTTTTTCATCCCTGATCCTGGAGCCCTCGATAAAAATACCGTTCCTGTCAAAATATATATAGCTGTCCAAATACGGAATACAGCCTACCGGCTGTTTTTCCTTTACACTGATGACAATTGTATTCCTGTTCATCTGCGTTACACTGAAGCCCTCCACAAACGGAACCTCCTCCGTATTGTTCGTTGTATAGAGCATTGGTGCCAAAACAGAGTTGGAAGCCAACGGCCCTCGAAGAATCATCTCCTTTATCTCAGCTTTGGAATAATGGCTGCTTCCCATAACCTCCACATGTTCTACTCTATAATAAGTAAAAAAGAAGACAATTCCCGCCAAAAGGACTGCCGCCAGACCTCCAATCATCATTTTCCAGGTCTTTTTACTGATTTCTAATTTCTTCCTGTAATTGGATGTTCTCATAAAAACTCATTCCTGTATCTTCTATAATCACACCGCCAAGTGCGGCCAAATCGTCACATATATGTTCATAACCGCGGCGGATAAACGAATATCCCCTCACTGTAGTCATTCCCCTGGCAGCCAGCGCTGCGATCACAAGTGCGGCCCCGCCGCGCAGCTCCTCTGCATAAACCGTACATCCGCGAAGCAGCGGGCATCCCCGTACCCATGCGTCCCTGCCCGCAACCGTAATTCCCGCACCCATGCGATTCAACTCCCCCGCTGCCTTATAGCGGTCTTCAAAAATCTTTTCCCGAATATGGCTCTCTCCCTGTACAGTGGTCAGCACAGCCAGGAGGGGGGACTGCAGATCCGTTGGAAATCCCGGATAGACCTCTGTCTCCAGATAGGAAACCGGAAAGCGCACACAGCTTCCGTCCGCTATTAGTTTACCACTCTTTACTTCATATTGTCCACCCATTTTCCGATATACTTCCAGGAATGCGTCCAGCTCACCCTCCGGAGGATTGGCAATTGTTATTTTGCCCCTGGTGGCTGCCCCTGCACAGAGATAAGTCCCTGCCACAATCCGATCCGGCGGCACCTCCATTTCTCCTCTGCCCAGCCCCGATACACCTGTGATATGGATACAATCTCCTCCATCTCCCTGAATCCCGGCTCCCATCCCCCGCAGATACCTGCAAAGCCACAAAATTTCCGGCTCCCTTGCACAGTTCTTCAGACAGGTTTCCCCCTCTGCCAGAACTGCCGCCAGAATTCCCTGCTCCGTTGCACCCACGCTTCTTTTTGCAAAGGTAATCTCCGCACCTTTCAGTCTTCTGCAGTGTGCTCCAATCACAAAAGCGCCCTCCTCAATGACCGCTCCCAGCTCCCGCAGGGCATACAAATGCAGATCGATCGGCCTCTTCCCGATCACACAGCCTCCCGGATATCCAATGCTGCCTTTTTTATTTCTTCCAAGCATTGCCCCCAGCAATATAACGGAGGAACGCATTTTCCCCGTATGGATACCGCAGATTTCCGTTTTGTCCGCATACGTACAATCCATATAAAGATCATGATCCTCCCACCAGGTTACTGCTCCCAGCTCCCGCAGGATTTTTTCCATACAAAATACATCCGCGATTTTCGGACAGCCTTTCAGGACACTGACTCCCCGATGCAGCAGCGACGCTGCCATCATCGGCAGTGCTGCATTTTTGGACCCCTGTATATGCACGGTCCCGCATAGGGGCACTCCTCCTGCAATGCGAATTTCATCCAATCCATTCACTCCCCGAGGGGACTCTTACGTTTATTGTATGCAGGCGGTCTTCTTCTGTGACTGCTGACACTTAAAGCAAGCCCCATCTCCGCCAGAAGAAATACCACCGATGTACCTCCGTAGCTGACAAACGGCAGCGTAATTCCCGTATTGGGAATCGTATTGGTCACAACTGCAATATTCAATATGACCTGAATCGCCATATGCCCCATGATTCCCGCACAGATCAGTGTTCCCTTAAGATCCATGCTGTGCATGGCAATTACGCACAGCCTCCACAGCAGCAGGCCGAAAACAACGATCAAAAATGCCGCTCCCACAAGCCCCAGCTCTTCACAAATAATTGAAAAAATCATGTCATTCTGGGCCTCCGGCACAAATCCAAGCTTCTGCAGGCTGCTTCCAAGCCCCCTGCCAAATAATCCGCCGCTCCCGATCGCATATAACCCCTGTATGGTTTGGAAGCCTTTTTCATATTTCTCGGGATCTCTCCAGATAGCCAGGCGCTCCAGACGATAACTCTCAGCCGCCAGAAATAAAGCCACAAAGCCTATGCCGGCTCCGCCCAATCCAATAAACTGCATATACTTCGGATTTGATACAAAAATCAGGATTACCCCGATTCCCAGAATGATGATCGCGGTACTTAAGTTGTTGGAACCGACCAGACCGACAATCGGAAGCAGTGTCAGCATAGTGCGGCACATAAACCAAAATCCGGAAGTGTCTTTTTCCGTTCTGTCTATCTGCCATGCCAGAAATAAAATAACTGCTACCTTCGCAAATTCCGAGGGCTGAAAGGAAAGAGGCCCCAAATTCAGCCAACGCTTAGAACCGTTAATCTCCTGACCGAACAAAAGAACTGCTGTCGAAAGCAGCATAGAAAGCAGATATGCCGCAGGTGCCAGGGACGTAAAAAAGCGGTAATCCATACGTGAAACAGCATACATAGCCGCCAGACCGAGCGCTGTTGCGAATAGCTGCTTCTTAAAATAATAAGCAGAGTCATGGAAGCGGACTCTGCCGTTATATTCACTGGTGCTGAACAGAATCACCAGACCAAAGACCACCAAAAGCAGCACAAGTGCCAGCATCGTCATATCTGGTCTTTGGGATTTCGCATCTCCGGACATGGGCCGCCTCCATAAAGCAACGTTATTTATAGATATGAAAAAGCAAGGGGAAGATATGCATAAAACGGCATGCCACTGTTTCCAATGACACGCCGTATCTTTTCTCAGACGTCCGAATTCCTGTAAAATCCACCTCCGGACTCTATAACATCCTTACATATTCCTTAAACATATCCCCGCGCTGCTCGTAATTGTCAAACTGTCCCCAGCTTGCACAGGCAGGGGAAAGCAGTACCGCATCCCCGGGTCTCGCTTTTTCCGCACAGAGCTTCACTGCTTCCTTTAGAGTCTCACAAAGAAGAATATCGTAAAATCCAAGACGCTCTGCCGCCTCCCTGATTTTCTCCTTTGTCTGGCCGATCAGCACCAGATAACGTACCTTTCCGTGAAAAGCATGTATCCATTCATCATAGCAGGAGCCCTTATCATACCCGCCGCCGATCAGCAGTGTCGGACGGTTCATCGCCTCAATGCCCCTGATCGCAGCATCCGGATTGGTTCCCTTGGAATCATTATAATAAGCTACGCCGTTTTTCTCAGTGACATATTCGATCCTGTGCTCCACTGCCGTAAATTCGCAGATGCTCTTACGGATACTGTCCATAGAAACCCCTGCATAATATGCCATTGCAACGGCAGCCATAACATTTTCGATGTTATGCTGTCCCAGAAGCTTCAGCTCCCCGGTTCTCACCACCGGAAGCTCTTCCTTTGCCGTCTTCAGCACGATCCTGTCCCCCTCCAGATAAATACCCTCATCCAGCTTGCGGACACTGGAAAAACAGACGGTCTTCGGCACAATATCTTTTCCGAATTCCCGGAGTACCTCGTCCTCATAATTCAGGACACAGACATCCTCCGGCCGCTGGTTTTTCACGATCAGCTCTTTGACACGGATATATTCCTCCATGGTATGATGACGGTTCAGATGATCCTCCGTAATATTTAAAATTGCACTCACCTTCGGCGCAAATTTTTGAATTGTCTCCAGTTGGAAGCTGCTGATCTCCGCAACTGTTACCGTATCCTCTCTCATTTCCAAAGCTTTGGAGGTATACGGAGTTCCGATATTTCCCACTACAAACACTGAATCTACGGCATCCTGCATAATCTTTCCCAAAAGTGCTGTTGTGGTTGTTTTTCCGTTTGTTCCCGTAATCGCAAGAACTTCCCCTTTTCCCGTCTGATAGGCCAGCTCTACCTCTCCCCAGACAGGCAGCCCCTGCTCATAAAAGCTCTTCACAAGCGGAATATCCGTGGGAACGCCAGGACTCAACACTACCAAATCCAGGCTCTTTTGCACTTCCTTGGGCAGCTCCCCCGCATAAACCTCCAGCTCATAATTTCCCCGGGTTTTATGTACCACAGAAGCTTTATCTATTTCTGCATTGCCATCATAAATCACCGGACAGGCTCCCACCTGGCCAAGTAAATCCGCAGCACCGATCCCACTTTTTCCGGAACCAAATACCAGGACCCTTTTCCCTTGTAATTCCATACATATCCTCCTTACAATGCCGCATAAGCAATCAGGCACATAATTGTTGTCACAACCGTAAAAACCGTGACAACCCTTGTCTCGGACCAGCCGCACAATTCGAAATGATGATGAATCGGCGCCATCCTGAAAATGCGCTTCCCATGAGTCGCCTTAAAATAAGACACCTGCAGCATTACAGACAGTACCTCGATCAGATAGATCAGCCCTACAAGCAGGATGAACAACGGCATCTGCAGCACATAAGCAGTTCCCGCAACAAAGCCGCCCAATGCAAGAGAACCTGTATCCCCCATGAAAACTCTCGCCGGATATACATTAAACAGCAAAAATCCCATAAGGCTTCCTACAACTGCACAGGTAACGGGCTCTATTCCGGTTTCCATTCCAATAGAAACTACAGTAAAAAATACTGCAACGATGAGGGTTACGCTGGAAGCAAGACCATCCAGCCCATCCGTAAAATTCACGCCGTTGACAGTACCGATCACTGCAAAGAACAACACCGGAACTGCCAGCCAGCCCAGATTCAGATAATGTCCGCTCCAGAACGGAATCCTCATATTTAAAGAAATATCCGTATAATTCAGCAGATAAAACGCAAAAATTCCTGTCAAAATAACCTGAAGAGAGAATTTCTGCCAGGGGAGCAGACCATCGGAACGTTTCAGAACAACCTTCAGATAATCATCCAAAAATCCGATAATGCCGAACCCAAGAGTCAAAAACAGAATCGGAATGATACTCGGATAGTCCTTAATATAAAACAGGGATGTCACAACTGCAGCAATCAGAAAAATCACGCCGCCCATAGTCGGTGTTCCCGCCTTTTTCAAATGAGATTGTACACCGTCTACTCTTTCTGTCTGCCCCATCTTCAGTTTCCTCAGAAACGGAATGATGACTGGTCCTAACAAAACGCTGATCGCAAAAGAAACCAGCACCGGGATTACAATTTTTAATTCCATCCTCACACCTCTTATATTTCTTTCGTTTTTTTCATTGTCTTTTCTAGTATAAGGCTTTTTTTCACAATTATCAAGACTCAGGGACAACTTCTTCCACCTCTGCCGTCTTTTCAATTCCCAGATATGGAAGCACATTTTCAAAAATGCTGCGGATGACGGGAGCTGCGATTGTTCCTCCATAATAGATTCCCTGAGGGTTGTGAATGATACACAGACCCAGCACCCGGGGATTCTCCGCAGGCGCAAATCCGAGGAAGGAGGAGATGTAGCGGTTGGCGCTCCTGGGAAGCGTCTGGGACGTGGCCGTTTTGCCGCCAATCGTGTACCCCTCAATTTTGGCATTTCTCCCCGAGCCTTCCGAAACCACGCTTTCCAGAATCTTTCGGACAGTTTCGGAGGTTTCGGCCGAGACAATTCCGGCCTCTGCCGGATACTCGATCTTTTTTACATAAGTTCCCTCCGGATTCTGCACGGTCACTCCGAAATGCGGTGTTACGCGGTTTCCGCCATTGATCAGGGAACTGACGGTCGTCGCAAGCTGGATGGGCGTAATCTGAAAGGACTGTCCAAAAGCAACGGTAGCAAGCTCCACATTTCCCATATTTTCCTTTTGGTGCATGATCGTTCCTGCCTCTCCCGGAAGATCTATGCCTGTTTTTTTCATAAGTCCGAACTGCTGAAAATATTTATAATAATTATCAATCCCCAGACGGAGCCCTACCTCAATAAAAACAGGGTTACAGGAATTTTGTGCACCCTCTATAAAGTTCTGCGACCCATGGCCTCGTCTGTTCGCACAGTGTATTCGCCTGTCATCCACCAGTTTATAGCCCGGGCAGTAGAACCGGTCGTTCACAGAAACCACACCGGCCTCCAGGCCTGCGGACATGGTAATGATCTTAAAGGTGGAGCCAGGCTCATAGGTATCATTTAAACAGGGGTTCCTCCACATCTGATTGAGAAGATCCTGCTTTTGCTGCTGGTCCAGTCCGGAGGTATCCGTATCTGTATTCAGGGTAAAGGGGTCGTTCAGATCAAATTCCGGCACATTTACACAGGCATAGATTTCTCCATTCTGCGGATTCATCAGCAGAATCGATACTCTGTCCGCCTGCTTTTCTTCCATGACCTTTAAGGCTGCCTGCTGAACAAATTCCTGGATATTGGCATCCAGACTGATCTGCAGATTATCTCCTGCCACCGGGTCAACCCGGCTTTCTCCGATCTCGTCGATTTCCACACCCCTGGCATCTGTCGTTGTCAGAATCTTCCCCGGCGTTCCGCTTAAAACCTCCTCATACTTTACCTCCAGGCCGATAATTCCCTGATTATCCCCTCCCGTAAAGCCAAGCACCTTGGAGGCCAGAGAGCCGTAAGGATAATAACGCTTGTAATCCTCATCCACCTTCACACCCTCCAGTTCATAATCACGGATCGTATCTCCGACCTCTTTTTCCACGTTTGTCTTGATTCTCTCAATAGAGGAAACCTTTTCCACACGTTTACGGACAGCATCCTCCTCCATTCCCAGTTCTTTTACAAGCATAGAAATTACTTTTTCCGGTTCTTTGATCTGGCTGTGAATGACAGAAATCGTACAGACCGTCTTATTGTCTGCAAGCACCTTCCCGTTTGCATCCAGAATCTTCCCCCTCGCAGCCTTAATATCCCGCTCCCTTTCATGCAGATCCTGAGCCTTCTCATAATAATAATCCGAGCGAAAACCCATAAGATATACAAGCCTGCCGATCAGGCCAAACAGCATGACCGTACAGCAGAGAAAAACCACCCACACCTTCTTTTTATGGAATGTCTTATTTTTCTTCATAAAAAATCCCCTGCAAGAGATTGTCATACTAATATATGACGCCCTCTTACAGGGGTATTCCCAAACTCTCATGAGCCTTTTCTATTCAAGTCCCGCTTCTTCGTTCGTGATGCCCTCGCTCTCCATATCATTGCCCTGAATCGGGTCCGACTCGTCCTTAAGCGGCGCAGGGGCACTTGTGTTGGAAACCGCCTCATGGAGGTCATCGGAAAATGTTTCCAGGGTTTCCGACATGATATATTCCCCCTCATCATTCAGACGGTATTCTCCATTTTCATCCAGCAGATAACCCTCCTCATCAATCCGATTGCCTTCCAGGTCAATACGGTTTCCTTCGCCATCTACCAGATTTCCCTCTTCATCCACTTCGCTTCCGGAAACACTCTCCAGATTTCCGTCAAAACCTTCCCACAGCTCTGTTTCAGGCACATATCCATTGGATACTTCGTCCGGAAGAATATTCAGATACGGAAGCAGCTCTGACAAAATCCCCTGTGCCACATACTGTGCATATTTACTGTCTGCCTGCTCCTCTGCATTTGGTTCGTCTATGACTACATAAATCACAACCTGTGGTTCTGCTACCGGTGCAAATCCAATAAAAGAAACCAGATATTTGCCGTTTCCGCGGGGCAGCTTCTCTGCAGTACCGGTCTTACCGCCGGAGCTGTAGCCCTGCACCTTGGTATACCGGCTGGTACCCTGTTCCACGCTGAGCTGCATATAAGAGCGTATATCCGATGAAATATTTGCAGAAACCGTCTGCTTCAGCAGTATAGGCGTAATATTTTTGATGATGCCTCCGCCGGAATCCCTGATCTTCGTTACAAGGTGCGGCTGATAATAATATCCTCCGTTAATCACGGAGCACATGGCATTAATCTCCTGGAGCATCGTACAGGTAAAGCCCTGTCCGAACGCAGAACATGCCAGCTCTGTCTCTCCCATAGTATCTGTCGTATGAATGATTCCGACGCCCTCGTTCGGAAGATCGATTCCTGTCCTGGTACCGAAATTAAACTGGCTCTGTGACTTGATAAACTGCTCATCACCCATTTTGGCCGCAATCTGCATCATACCGTCGTTGCACGAATTGGCAATCACCTCTGCCAAAGTCTCTGTTCCATGCGCATCCGGATACGCCGCACATTTAATAAACGGGTCTCCGTTTGCACCAAATGCCTGGCCCCCATCACATTCAAAGGTATCACTGACAGAAATCTTTCCCTTTTCCAGGGCGGCTGCCATAACGATTGGTTTTACTGTGGAACCCGGTTCATAGGCATCTGTAACGCAGAAATTATTCCACATCGCATTCAGAGCCTCAACGGTTTCCGCATCATTCATCTTTTTGATTTCTTCTTCCGTATGGACCTTAGACATATCCCTCGGCTCATTCAGATCGTAACGGTCACCGCCGTCCATGGCAATAATCTCTCCGGTGGAAGGGTTTTCCACAATCACGCCGATGTTCTTTGCCCCCATCTTCTTATTGAAGCCATTGACATATTTCTCTACGATCTGCTGGGCGCCTACATCCAGGGTCGTCTCAATACTCTTACCGTTGGTCGTCTCTATGATCGTCTGCTCTACGTCGGAATTGTTGTTAAAATATCCATATTGACGCCCATCCGCTCCCATCAGAGTACTATTGTAATATCCTTCCAGCCCCCAGTCCGCCACATCACGGGAAAAAGTAAATCCAATGGTGTCACAGGCAAGATCATTAAACGGGTAAATCCTCAGATAATCCTCCTCAAACCATACACCCTTTACATTATTGCGCTCTTTTATCTCAGATTTTGTCAGATTACTGTCCTCAGGAATTGTTGTATATTCCTCAAATTCCTTTTTTTCATCCATGGAAAGCTCTTTTTTCAGAATCTGATACTGGCTTTCCTTGGTACTGTCCCCGGTCAGCCGCTCACGGATATCATTTTCATCTAATCCCAGAATATCCGTCAATGCCCGTATCGTCGGTTCTGCATAATCGGTATTTGAATTCACCGTCTTGCAGTCCAGGATGACATTATAGACCTTATTGCTGGTGGCGAGAAGATTGCCGTTTTTATCGTAAATATCGCCTCGCTTCGCAGGCAGGACACGGCTCTCATACTTCTGCTGAGCCTGGCTCAATACCTGTTTTTTGTATTTGCTTCCACTGGTTGCATTGATATACGTAATTCTTACCATCAAACAGACTAAAGCCAGCAACACTCCGCCAAGGAGTATCACCAGCTTTTTTCTCATTTGAAAATTAATTTTTCTCTGGGGTTTTCTTTTATTTTTTCGTCTTGTATTGCTCAAATAATCACCTACTTAGATTCAGGAACATCCTGATACTGTCTCACATAGCTGCTTCCGGACGTCTCATATGTCATCTTCTGGTCCTCTGATGGATATTTCATTCCAAGGCGGCCGATTGCAATTTTCTTAATCCTGTTCAAATCTACATTGGAGGTCACCTGGCTGTAATATGCGTCATTGTCCTCCTTTAGCTGCGTCAGCTCAGATTCCAGGGAGGCCACAGTCTTCATACTGGCTGTAATCTCTGATTTCAGTTGCAGATAATTTACACAGAAAAAAAGCACCGAAGCGGAAACAACCGCCAAAAATACCACGAATCCGCGGCTCATGCTCATAGCCTTTTCTCTGTTTCTCTGTGTCTTTCTGCTCACCTGTCTTGTTCTCTCTGAACCCCCTGCGTTTTCTATTGCTGCAGTCCTGCGTCGTCTAACCTGCTCCTGAGGCATCGGATACTTCCTTGCCGGAACCTCCTGAAGTCTTCTGGCTGTGCTTCCCTCCACATACATTCCCCGGTTTCTTCCCGCAGTATTCATATTTCTTCTGGCTGTCGCCGGCCTGTTTGTCTTCGCCATTTCCTGCCTCACTAACTTCTATTACAATTACAAACCTAAAGCCTCCGTTCAAAAATCCGGAGCTTTGCGCTCTTTGAACGGGGATTCTCTTCCATTTCTACCGCACCCGGAAGTATCGGCTTCCTGGTGATCACTTTTCCTTTTGATTTCTTATTGCAAACGCAAACCGGAAAATCTGCCGGACAGGTGCATGGATTTTCACTCTTTTTGAAAATCGTCTTTACGATTCTGTCTTCCAAAGAATGAAAGGTAATAATACAGATTCTGCCTTCATTTCCCAGCATATCGATCATCCCCTCCAGAGAGTCCCGCAGTACATCCAGCTCCCGGTTCAATTCAATCCGGATTGCCTGGAAGGTTCGCTTGGACGGATGTCCGCCGGACGCCTGCATTCTCATTGGAATGGCATGCCGAATGATTTCCGTCAGCTCTTTGGTAGTCCGAACCGGCGACTCCTGTCTTGCTGCTACAATATGCTTCGCGATATTTTTTGCAAATTTATCTTCTCCGTAATCACGGATAATACGGTATAATTCCTTTTCCTCATAGCCATTGACAATATCAGCGGCTGTCTGGCTCTGTCTCCGGTCCATGCGCATATCCAGGGGCGCATCTGCCCGATAAGTAAACCCCCGGTCCTCATTGTCAAGCTGATAGGAAGAAACTCCCAAATCCAGTAAAATCCCATCTACCTTCCGGATACCGCGGGCTTTCAGTTCATTCACCATGTAACAATAATTGCTGCGAATGATCGTTGTCTTGTCCTTATAGGCAGCCAGCCTTTCATTCGCAGCAATTATCGCATCCTGGTCTTGATCTATGCCAATAAATCTCCCCTTGGCAGAAAGTTTCTCACATACCCGAAGGGCATGCCCCGCTCCTCCTAAAGTTCCATCCACATAGATTCCCTCCGGCTTTACCCTTAAGCCGGCGATGGTTTCTTCCAGTAATACAGATTTGTGATGAAATTCCATATCCGTCTCCTGTTGGATTTCTTTCGGCGTAACGCTCAGATGATGATACCCATGTCCTGCATCCCCTCTGCAATACTATCCATATCATCATAATTGCAATTCTCGCTCCACTTCTCTTTGCTCCATACTTCAATCCTGTTCAGATTACCTGTCAGCACCACATCCTTTTCCAGACCGGCAAATTCCCGTAAGGTCTGAGGTACAAGGATTCTCCCCTGCTTGTCCAGTTCACAGCTTGTAGCACCGGCAACAAAGAAACGTGAGAAGGTTCTTGCGTTCTTATTTGTAAGTGGTAATGCTCTGAGTTTTTCTTCAAAGGCTTCCCATTCATTCATAGGATAAATGGAAAGACAGCCATCCAAGCCCTTTGTCAGGACAAACTCTTCCCCTAAGAGCTCCCTGAATTTTGAAGGGATAATCAAACGCCCCTTCGCGTCGATCGTATGGTTGTATTCTCCCATGAACATGTAACTCACCTACTCTCATGAAGTACGATTCTCCCCTTCGTACTTCCGGATGCGAATGGTCATCTCTGCCACTTTCCCTCCATTCGTCACCACTATTCTCCACTTCCTACCACTTATGACCTTATCATAAACCATTTACCCTGAAATTACAAGTGGAAATCTGAGTTTTTTATATACACCCTTGTGAGTTTTTGTGTCCTGTCCGGAAAAAGCAGGTCCAAATACGCCAAAAACCCTGTAGCTCTGCACGCTACAGGGTTTTTGATTATTTCTGATATTGAACGATCAATTGATCAAGCCTCTGGCTGATCCTGAGATTCTTCTGCAGATCTCTCCTGCTTTGAATCCTGCGGTTCAACCGCCTCTGCAGCATTCGCATCCGGCAGTACAGTCCCAGTCTCCCAGGCAGCCGCACCATCTTCCTCATGGACACTGTGCTCATTGCCGGAAATCTCTGCCCTGGCCTGTTTCTGTTCCCGCTCTTCCTCCTCGGCCGCTGCTCTTTCCTCTGCTTCATAGCGTTCCTCTCTTCTGCGTCTGCGGGTAGCTTCCCGTTTCTTCGCCATGATACACCGCACGGTAATAATGATCCGAAAGACAACAAACAGAATCACCGATACACACAGGGAAATCGGAATCCCGGTTCCCGGAATCAACAGCTTGTCTGAACGGAGCAGTTCCATAAAAAACCGAATCAGGGCATAGCCTGCCAGGTACCGCATGAAAATCTCACCCTGGTATCTCTTCCTTCTGCGCCGCGCGAGCAGAACCAAAAACAGCAGCAGACATAAAAGGCTCTCATATAAAAATACCGGATGTACTTGAATATAAGAAATGCCGTCCACTGTCACCAGGTTCTCTCTCATCCCTGCTGTTACCTCACCGGAACGGACTGCAGACAGTGGAAGCTGCATGGCAAACACCTGGTCCGTATATTCACCAAAGGATTCCCTGTTAAAGAAGTTTCCCCACCTTCCTATTATTTGCCCGATCAAAAGCCCCATACTGGCAGTGTCTGCCATTTGTCCAAAAGGAAGCTTTCTGATCCTGCAGAACGCTGCGGCAGCCAGCGTGCCTCCGAAAATCCCGCCGTAAATCGCCATGCCGCCGTTTCTGGTATTCATGATTTCCAGAATATTTCCTTTGTATAAGCTCCAGGTACAGCCTACATAGTACAATCTTGCACCAAGCACTCCGAAAATCAACGCAAGAATCACCATATCCAGATATAAATTCTGATTCTGGCTGCTGCGTTTCGCCTCCAGCACTACAAACGCAATTCCAAGAAGCATCCCCACTGCAATCAAAATCCCATATATCGTAATTTCAAATCCAAAAATGCGAATGGATTTTCCCACATAATCCAGAGTGAGCTGAATTCCCGGAAAACGAATCGACATATCCATAATACACCTTTTTATACGTTAAACCGGAATAAAATTACATCTCCATCCTGTACAACGTATTCTTTCCCTTCCATGCGTACCAATCCTTTATCTCTTGCACCTGCATAGGAACCGCAGTCCAAAAGGTCCTGATAATTTACCACCTCAGCCTTGATGAAACCTCTTTCAAAATCCGTATGGATCTTTCCTGCCGCCTGCGGAGCCTTTGTTCCGATCCTGATTGTCCAGGCCCTTGTCTCGTCTTCTCCTGACGTCAAAAAGCTCATAAGTCCCAGCAGGCGGTAGCTTGCTCTCACCAGCTTTTCAAGGCCGGACTCCGTAAGCCCCAGATCCTCCAGGAACATTTTTTTCTCATCCTCGTCCAGCTCCGCGATCTCCTGCTCAATCTGTGCACAGATCACAAAAATCCCGCTGTTCTGCTCTCCTGCATACCTTCTGACTTCCTGCACATAGGAATTGGAAGCACCATCATCTGCAAGCTCATCCTCCGCAACATTCGCAGCATAGATGACCGGTTTCCATGTCAGCAGATTGTAAGTATTCATCCATGCCTCTTCATCCTCATTTTCCAGCTCCATGGTGATAGCCAGCTTATCATCTTCCAAATGCGCCCTTACTCTCTGAAGAAAATCCAGCTCTTTTGCAGCCTCTTTATCCATGCGTACCGTTTTTGTAACCTTTGCGATCCTTCTCTCCAGAATCTCCAAATCCGAAAAAACCAATTCCAGGTTTATGGTTTCTATATCACGCAAGGGATCGATGCTTCCATCCACATGAACCACATTGGAATCCTCAAAGCAGCGCACAACATGTACAATGGCATCCACCTCGCGAATATTTGCAAGGAACTGGTTACCCAATCCCTCTCCCCTGGACGCACCCTTTACCAGTCCGGCGATATCAACAAATTCTATGACCGCCGGGGTCACTTTCTTTGAATGATAGAAATCCCCGAGCAGCTTCAGCCGCTCATCCGGTACAGTAACAACACCCACGTTAGGGTCAATGGTACAGAACGGATAGTTCGCGGATTCCGCTCCCGCCTTTGTCAGAGAATTAAACAATGTACTCTTTCCCACATTGGGCAAACCTACAATACCAAGCTTCATAACAATTCCCTTTCCTTCTTTGTCTGAATTTATCTGATTATGTTTTATCTTATCATATTATGCTTTATCTTATCACATCTGGAGATATAAGGTCAATCCCGGGACATGACCATAAGCAGCGTCCCTTTGTCAAAGGTCACCTTTGCCTTCCGGGCTATGATCTCATTGCTGACCGTCAGTCCGCTGTCCGAGGCTTTCAGATGATGGCCGTGAAGCGGATACTTGAATCCTTCCAGAGTAAGTCCCGTCACCTCTTCTCCCAGAGGAAAAAAAGAAACATATTTTCCGAACTGCTGCTCCTTTTCTAAAACCATTCCATCTTCCGCCAGCATCATATAATTGTTGGCATCTGCAATGGAAATATGCACGCCTCTTTCTTTTCCCATAGCCAAAAGACCTATATTGGCAAGCATATGATCCAAACGGCTGCCGGTAGCACCGAGAAGCAGAATTTCCCTTGCCCCCTTTTCGACCGCAAGGCAGACTGCCGACTGGGTATCCGAATCATCCTTTTCCGGCCTCAGGCGCCGGATTTCCAAATCCCGGGCCTGTTTCAGATATTCCTTTCCTTCTGCCGAAAGACTGTCAAAATCCCCAATTACCGAATCCGGAAAAATTTGAGTTTCCACCAAAAATTCCAGCCCTTTATCTGCCGCAATCAGACAGGGCCGTCTTCCCCCGCCGCCCTTCAGGCTTTCTCTCAAAAAATCGAGGGCAAAACCTTTTTGGATATTGCCCCCGCTTACAATTATCGTATCGACCATGCTGTCCCTCATTCAACTGTCTCAATAATTCTTTCGATCCCGCGGCGAATCCGCCTTACATTTGCTTCCAAATCCCCGTTAAAAACATAAGAGCCCGCAACAAACAGGTTTGCTCCTGCTTTGATAACTGTCTCCAGCGTATCGTCATTAATGCCGCCATCTACCTGAATATCCACATCCAGGCCTTCTTTCTCAATCAATGCACGAAGCTCCTGAATTTTTTCTGTACATTCATCAATGTATTTCTGTCCTCCGAAGCCCGGCTGCACAGTCATCACCAGAACCATATCCACATCCTCAAGCAAATGACTGATATCGTTGACAGGCGTTGCAGGCTTAATAGATACGCCCGCCTTTACACCCGCGTCGCGAATCTGCTCAATCGCTCTCTCCAGGTCCTCACACGCCTCCGCATGAACGGTTATGGAATCTGCACCGCAATCCACAAAATCCTGGATATAACGCTCCGGAGCTGTTACCATCAGATGCACATCAAAAAACAGCTTTGACTCTTTACGGATGGATTTGATCACCGGCATTCCGAACGAAATACTCGGTACAAAGTCACCATCCATAACATCAATATGGAGCCATTCAATTCCTGCACGCTCCAAAATTTTGATCTGTTCGCCCAGACGGTTAAAATCCGCCGATAAAATTGAAGGGCATAATTGATACATATCAGTATCTCCTTTTCTCTTTTAATTCTTCATACAGTCCCAGATAATTATCATATCTGAGACGGCTGATCTCTTGATTTTCCAGAGCTTCCTTCACTGCACAGCCCGGCTCATGTATATGGCGGCAGCCCTGAAAACGGCACTGCTCTTCATATTTCTGAAACTCCCGAAAATAATCCTTCAGCTCCTGCTCCTCCATATCTGTCAGATACAGGGAAGAAAATCCCGGTGTATCTACCAGATAAGTGCTCTCTGCCACCGGAATTACCTGTGAGTGGCGCGTCGTATGGCGCCCGCGCTTCAGTTTTCTGCTGATTTCTCCGGTCTCCATCCGCACATCCCCCTGCAGCAGATTGGTCAAAGAAGATTTCCCTACTCCTGAGGGGCCTGCAACGACTGTTGTTTTTCCGGCTAATATCTCCCGGATTTCTTCGACTCCCTCTCCCTTTGCCGCACTGGAAAAAATAACCTGATAGCCGCATCCCAGATACGTCCGATACAGGCATTCCACGTCTCCCTCCACAGCCAGGTCCTTCTTATTAAAGCATATGACTGTCGGTATGCCTTCCCGCTCCATCATGATCAGGAAACGGTCCAGCAGCATGAAATTCGGCTTTGGGTCTTCCAATGCAAAAATTACGAATACCTGATCTACATTCGCCACCGCCGGCCGGATGAGGGAATTGCGTCTCGGAAGTATCCGGATAAGATTTCCTTCTCTGTCCTTTTCGTCCAAAACCGTAATTTCCACATCATCGCCTACCAGCGGCTTTTTGTTGTCCCTTCGGAAAATCCCCTTCGCCTTACATTCATATATTTCTCCGTCCTCTCCGTGTACATAGTAGAAGCCGGCAATTCCCTTTATGATCTTTCCCTGCATGAATTACTCTGCCTTTGCAAAAGTAAGCGAATAATGTCCCAATTCCTGATAGCTCCCATTGACCTGCTCTGATAAATATAGGGTTCCCTCACTGATACCGGGAGCTCCTGTAATGTCCAGAGTATATGGGAAGGTAAGCGTCTGGCCATCTGCCACAGTCGTAGCCACCATCTCCCCGCTGACCTCCTGCACCAGTTCCAGGCGTATCAGTCCGCCCTGATATCCTGACGGCGTATTCACAGCCTGCGTACATTTCCACACTTCCCCGGCTGCTGCCGCCGCATTCTGCTGTGTCAGTTGTTCTGTCGTGTTCTGTGCGGAACTCTCCGGCTGCGCTGCTGCCGGCTCCTGATCTCCTGTGCTGACAGTAATGGTTATGGATTCATCCGGATTTGCATAAGAATATTCTTCCGGACTCTGGGAAATCACTTCTCCTGCTGCTACATCTGCATTTCGCTCTTCTGTCACGCTGACAGTCAGCCATTTGCCCAGCGTAGTAATTGCATCATTTTTTGTCATGCCGACAACATTCGGCACTTCCACGCTATCGCCGTAATCCACACCCCGGCTGACGGTTAAAGTAACGGTATCTCCTGCTTTTGCGGATGTACCTGCCTCCGGGGATATGGCATAAACATAACCCGGATCCACAATCGGATATCCGCTGTCATCTACTTCACTGTACTCCTTCTGTACATTTACCGTAAGGCCCAAAGCCTCCAAGGCCTGCTGTGCATCAATACCAGTCTGGCCATCCAGATCCGGAATCGTTATCTGCTCCGCACCTTTACTGATATAATATTTCAAAGTGGAATACGCTTCCACCCGGGTTCCTGCCGGAATATCCTGAGAGGAAATCCTTCCCTTCTCCTGATCGGAAGCCTCTTCACCGATCATCTGTGTTCCGAGATTCTTCTCTGCTGCCAGCTCCTTAGCCTCTGCCTCAGTCTTTCCGCGCAGGTCAGGAACCTCAACCAGACCATCGTCCTCACCCTGATCCTGAACTTGCTGCTGGGGCTGCGTTGTTTCACTGCTGCCGAGCAAGCCTGCTGCCTTTCCGACAAAATAGATCAGTACGATCAGCAGAATTGCACCAACCAACAATGCTGTAATTGTAATTGCACGCCCTGCACTCCGGCTCCTGCCGGATTTCTTCTTTCTCTCAGAAGAACGCCTTCTTCGTGAAAAATCCTCATCCGTATCATCATAATCCGTATCATATACTTCCTCCTCAAGCTGCGCTACTTCCGGCTTTTGGGAGGAAGACTTCACTCTGGCCTGCTGCTTCGGCGTATGCTTGATCTCACCGAGCTCTTCATCTGAGATTACTACGGTTTTTGCTTCATTATCCACTGAAGAAAGCTTTACGAAATCCCCCTGCGGATCGATCAAAGAGTGCTTCAGGTCCGCAATAACCTCCTCCATACGCTCATAACGGCGTCCCACGCTCTTCTGCGTACATTTAAAAATAATCTGCTCCAGACTATACGGTAAGTCTTCCGAATAAATACTCGGCGGTACCATCTCCTCCTGAAGATGTTTGATCGCAATAGCAACGGTCGTATCTCCATCAAAAGGAACCCTGCCGGTCACCATCTCATACAGTGTGATACCAAGCGAATAAATATCACTCTTTTCATCACTGTATCCTCCGCGTACCTGCTCAGGAGAGCTGTAATGCACCGAGCCCATAACATTCGAGCTTATGGTATTGGAAGAAGCTGCTCGTGCAATACCGAAGTCTGTTACTTTTACTTTTCCATCTGTAGAAATAATGATATTCTGCGGCTTTACGTCACGATGTACCACGCCATGGCTGTGGGCTGCCTCCAATCCCATGGATACCTGGATAGCAATACTTGTAGCCTCTTTGATCGAAAGCCTGCCTTTTTTGGAAATATATTCCTTCAGGGTGATTCCTTCGATCAATTCCATGACAATGTAATATACACCCTCGTCATCGCCTACGTCAAACACATTAACAATATTGGGATGTGTCAAACCTGCCGCTGCCTGCGCCTCGCTTCTGAATTTACGGATAAACGTGGTATCCTCCCGAAATTCCGGCTTCAAAACCTTCACAGCCACAAAACGGTTCAGCTTATGGTCCTTTGCTTTATACACATCAGCCATTCCGCCAGTCCCAATTTTTCCTAAAATCTCATAGCGTTCCGCTATAATCATTCCCGTCTTCAACATTTCTCCACCTCATTTGTGAATGGTTCTATCAATACAATTGCAATGTTATCCTTACCACCGTTAAGGTTCGCTTCCCGAAGCAGAATCTTACCCTTTTCCGTCAGTTCCTTTGACTGGTCCAGTATAATTTCTTCCATCTTTGTATCTTCTACCATATTGCTCAAACCATCCGAACACATTAAAATTGTACTTCCCGGTTCCAGCTTCAAATCAAAGAAGTCAATGTCCACCGTTCTTTCTGCTCCCAATGCTCTGGTAATGATATTTTTATCCGGGTGGTTTCTGGCTTCCTCCGGCTTCAGTTCTCCCATCCGCACCATTTCCTGGACTAATGAGTGGTCCTTTGTAACCTGGTGAATCTGTTCCTGAATAATATACAGGCGGCTGTCCCCTACATTTGCCACATATGCATAATGACCGACAATCGTAGCCACCACCACGGTGGTTCCCATTCCTCTGAAACGTTCATCATTTTGTGCCTGGACTATGATTTCAGTATTTGCAGTTTCAATGGCATGACGGATTACCTTGATAGGATTAAAATCCGCATCCTCCTGAATTTCGTTCACCATAATCTGAACAGCATGGGAGGAGGCAAAATCTCCGGCATTATGTCCGCCCATTCCATCAGCAACGACAAACAGATTCGGAAGATTTCCCACAGGGCTGTCAGAGACAAACACATAATCCTGGTTCATCTTCCGCTTCTGCCCTACATCTGTAGCTGAATATACCCTCATGTCACTTCTCGCTTTCTGTTTTTTCCATATAACTTTTTCTCAATTGCCCACAGGCACCGTCAATATCGCTGCCCATTTCCCTTCTAATAGTACCATTTATTCCGTATTTTTCAAGTTTTATTTTAAAATTCTCCACTGCCTGACGTGCTGAACGCTCAAAAGAACGCTCTTTGATGGGATTTACGGGTATCAGATTCACATGGCAGTTGATCCCCCGGAGCCGTTCCGCTAACTCTCTTGCATCCTCTGTACTGTCGTTTACACCCGCCACAAGACTGTATTCAAATGTAATTCTGCGGCCTGTCTTCTGAAAATAATCTTTGCAGGCCGTAAGCAGCTCATCCATACTGTATTTTCTGGCAATCGGCATCAGTTCTCTTCTTTTTGCATCATTGGGAGCATGAAGAGAGATTGCCAGAGTCAAAGTAAACCTCTTTTCCGCCAGATCATAAATTCCCGGAACCAGTCCGCAGGTAGAAACCGTCAGATTTCTCTGGCTGATATGAATTCCGCCCTCTTCCGTTAAAATGTGAATAAAACGTATCAGATTTTCATAATTATCCAAAGGCTCTCCCGTTCCCATGACCACTACATTCGATACCCGCTCGCCAGACAATACCTGTATCCTGTAAATCTGATCCAGCATTTCCGAAGGCAGCAGGTTTCTGGTCAAACCGCCGATCCCGGAAGCACAGAACCGGCATCCCATACGGCATCCAACCTGCGAAGATATGCATACGGAATTTCCATGCCTGTACTTCATCAGAACGCTCTCGATCACATTTCCATCACTCAGACGGAACAGGTATTTCCTGGTTTCATCCAACCCGGATACCTGTACATCCACTGCTTCCAAAGCCGTAATCGGATAATCGGCAAGCTTTTGCCGCAGCTTCTTCGGCAGATTGGTCATCTCCTCATAAGAGGTGACCAGATGCTCATGCAGCCAGCTATATATCTGCCTGGCGCGGAAAGGTTTATCCCCAAGCTCTTTCATCAGCGCTTTTAATTCCTCTAAATCCATAGACTTAATGTCTGTTATCATTGTCCTTATTTCCTTCTGAATTTTGCAATGAAGAAGCCGTCCGTCTTATGAACGCCCGGAAGAAGCTGCAGATAGCCAAGCGCAGTTGTCTCCGAATGCAGTTCCCTGGGGAGATACGGATCCAGACTTTCCAGGCGGAACGGGTAATGGTTCATAAACCACATCATATTTTCTTCATTTTCTTCTTTTGCAATGGTACAGGTGCTGAAAACCAGCGCTCCCCGCGGTTTCACATATTCTGCCGCACGACTTAAGATCGTTCTCTGCAGAATCACGATTTCTTCCTGCTTCTGAGGAGTAGACCTGTATTTAATCTCCGGTTTTTTGCCGATCACTCCGTAACCGGAGCACGGCGCGTCCACAAGTACAATATCTGCCCTGCACTCAGAATCCACATCAAACACCGTGGCATCCTGCACTCTCGCCTGTACATTGATAGAGCCTGTCCTCTGGATATTCTCTTCTATCAGTTCTACCTTATACCGGCTGACATCACGGGCATCGACCGTCCCATAGCCTTCCATTTTGTCACCCATATGCAGGCTCTTCCCTCCGGGAGCAGCACACATATCAATGACATAATCACCCTTTCTGGGATTCGCCACCTCGGCAACCAGCATGGAGCTGACATCCTGCACCTGAATTTTCCCCTGAATAAAAGCATCCAGCGTAAGAATATGGTTGAACCCGGATATTGCATATGCATACGGCAGATAAGGAGCCGGCGTGACTTCCACCCCCTGATCTTTCAGACTCCGGCAAATCATTTCCGGAGAATTCAGATATGTACGGCAGCGAACAGTCAGCGGCTTTTCCGTCAAAAAATCCTTCAGTATTTTCTCCGTCGTTTCCTCACCATAATCATTCAGCCACCGGATTACCAAGGCTTCCGGCATCGAATATTTCACGGAAAAATAACGAACCAGATTCTCTTCCCTGGACGGATATTCCAGCTCATCCATCTGCCGCGCAATGGTTCGGAGCACTCCGTTCACAAAAGGCTTCAAATTGTAAAATCCCTTCCTTTGAGCAAGCTTGACTGCCTCATTACACACAGCGCTGTCCGGAACGCTGTCCATAAATTTCAGTTGATACACAGCACTCCTGAGAATTTCCCGAATAGCCGGCTTCATTTTATCCACCGTTATTTTCGAAAAAGAATCAATGATATAATCAATTAAAATCCGGTATTCCAGAGTTCCCTCACAAACCCTGGTAATAAAAGCACGCTCCTGCTTCGGCAAAAACTGATGCTTAGAGAGGGCGCTGCGGATGGCAATGTGGCTATGCCCGCCCTCTTCCTCTATTTCCAGTAAGATTTCCAGAATCATTTCCCTCGTATTGATTCCACTAATCACGGTTCCTTCCTCCGGCAAGTATCACAAGTCTCAATAGCTGCAGTATAGACGCCGCCAGAGCAGCCACATAGGTCAGTGCGGCGGCCGTCAGAACCTTTCTGGCGCCTGACGTTTCATCCTGCCCCAAAATCCCGGTACTCCCCAGCATCTTAAGCGCCCTGGAAGATGCATTGATCTCCACAGGCAGTGTCACCAACTGAAACAGAACTGCCAGGGAAAATAAAAGAATTCCTATCGTCAGCAGCGGGCGAATGGAAAAGATCAGACCAGCCAGAAATAGCGGCCAGGACAAATTTGCCCCCAGATTCGCGGCTGGCACGATCGCACTCCTGATTGTCAGAGGTGCATAATTTACCGCATGCTGTATCGCATGACCGCACTCATCCGCAGCCACTCCCACCGCTGCAAGCGATGTCTGCCCGTAAATATCCTGTGATAAACAAACCCTTTTGCTCCTTGGATCATAATGGTCTGTCAGGCTTCCCTGAACAGGCACCACCTGTACATCCGTAATCCCTGCGGACCGGAGAATTCTCTGCGCAGTCTCCGCACCTGTCATACCGGAAGCGCTCCGCACCTTCCGATATACGGCAAAGGTGCTCTTCAGCTTCGCTGATGCGGCCAACGACAACAGCATGCCAATGATCAGAAGCATATAAGTCCAATCCAATCCAAAAAAGCCATAACGATATCCGTACATTTACTCACTCCTTATGATCAGTCAATTTTGTTCCAGGCTCTATCTGATATCCGCAAAGAAATGCGCCCGCATCCATCCGCTTCTTCCCCTCAAGCTGTACCTCCTGAAGAATCAGAACACCTTCTCCACAGGCCGCATGAATGCCCTCCTGATCTGTACAGAGAATCGTCCCCGGCTCCGGAGACATCCCCTCCTGGCCGTAAAGACCCTTAATTTCCTCTGTTACAGGTTTTGCGGCACTCCTCCATACCTTCAGTGTCTTTCCATTCAGAAACGTGTAGGCACTCGGCCATGGATTCATTCCTCTTACCAGCCGTTCCAATTCATCCGCACTGCGGCTGAAATCCAAAAGTCCCATTTGCTTTGTAATCATCGCAGCATATGGGGTGGGACTTTCCTTGGGCTGTTTCTTATAGACGGCTGTACCCTCAAAAATTGATGGAAGCGTCTTTATCAATAATTCTGCCCCGGCTTTTGCCAATTTATCAAACAAACTTCCGCCAGTTTCATCTTTTTCTATGGGAACAACGATTTTGGAAATCATATCTCCGGTATCCACACCTGTTCCCATTCTCATAATAGTAACGCCGGATTCCTTCTCTCCATCAATGACTGCCTGCTGAATCGGTGCGGCTCCCCGGTATTTCGGCAGCAGCGACGCATGTATATTGATACATCCGAATTTCGGCATATCCAGAATTGCTTTCGGTATGATCTGCCCGAAAGCAGCAACGATTATGATATCCGGCTGCATTTCCTCCAATATTTTCATAAATCCGCTCTCGCGGACCTTTTGGGGCTGATAAACCAAAATTCCGTGCTTTTGTGCCTCCTGCTTGACGGGTGTCGGCATCAATGTCTTCCCCCTGCCTTTCGGCTTATCCGGCTGTGTCACAACTGCCGAAACCCCGTATCCCGCCTGTACCAGTGCACGGAAAGGCGGTACTGCAAAGTCAGGCGTTCCCATATAAACAATCTTCATAAATCTTACTCCTCGTCGTCGTCCTCATAAGTCACGCGGTGCAGCTCTCCCTCTACCAATTCCGTATACATTTTGCCATCCAGATGATCGATTTCATGGCAAAACGCGCGGGCAAGAAGCTCTGTACCCTCATATTCCACTTCTTCCATATTGATATCCAGGGCCTTAACCTTTACATAGTTTGGACGTGTCACCTGTCCTGCCATGCCCGGCACACTCAGACATCCCTCATCTCCGGTCTGTTCCCCGGACGTTTCCAGGATTTCCGGATTGATCAATACAATCGGCCCCTCTCCTACATCAATGGTAACGATTCGTTTCAGAATACCGACCTGAGGTGCCGCAAGGCCAACGCCCATTGCATCATACATGGTATCCAGCATATCTACGATCAGCTCCCTGATTCTCGGTGTCATCTCTGTTACAGGCCTGCTCACTTTGCCAAGCACAGGCTCTCCCTCTGTCCGAATGGTTCTAAGCGCCATTTTTTTCTCCCTTTCTGTTACAAAAATTCTGCCGCAGTCCCTGCAGACCGTCAGCTAAAGTCAAACTGTATGTATAATTTCCGGAATCCGGAATTAATTTCAATGTATTTTTCCAATTTGTTTTTAATAGCTGTGAGCACTCTGTCCTCCACATGCTTCAGATAAATGACTTTTTTGTATATATCGTTTACTTTTCCTATCGATGCAACTGCCGGTCCTATCATATGAAGGTCCTCTCCCGGATAAACTCTCCGGATAAATTTCCCGATATATTCCATCCCCTGATCCAGCAGCCTCTCATCTTCTCCCGATGCCAGAACAGCAAGCATATGCGCATAAGGCGGATAATCCAAAAGAGTCCGGTAGCTCATCTCTTCCTGATAAAAGGCCTCATAATCCTGAACGGAGGAAGCCTGAATACTGTAATGCCCGGGATGATACGTCTGAATCACTGCTTCGCCCGGCTTCCCGCCTCTGCCGGAACGTCCTGCTGCCTGAGTAAGAAGCTGAAAGGTCCGTTCTCCGCAGCGGTAATCTGCAGCATTCAGAGAAAGATCCGCCGCAATCACCCCGACCAATGTCACATCCGGAAAATCATGTCCCTTGACGATCATCTGGGTACCTATAAGTATATCCGCCTCATGAGCGGCAAATGCCGACAATATTTTTTCGTAGCTTCCCTTATTCCTGGTTGTATCATAATCCATGCGCAATACCCGCGCGCCCGGAAAATTTTTGTGAATGACCTGCTCCACCTGCTGCGTCCCCGCCTTAAACCCTCCGATATAAGGCGAACCACAGACGGGACACTCCTTTGCCTTCGGCTGTTCATATCCGCAGTAATGGCAAATCAGCCTTCCGTTGTTGTGCTCTGAGAGAGAAACATCACAGTGAGGACATTTCATTACGTGACCGCAGGAACGGCAGGACACAAAGCCCGCGTAACCCCTTCTGTTCAAAAAGAGCATCGCCTGCTCATTCTGTTCAAGCCGCAGACTGATAGCCTCATTTAATTTCCTGCTCAGCACGGAACGGTTGCCTGCTTTTAATTCTTCCCTCAAATCCACAATTGATACATCCGGAAGCGCACGTTCTCCAAAACGGGTGTCCATTTTCACCAGCATATATTCCCCGGACACAGCCCGGCTGAACGCCTCCAAAGATGGGGTTGCCGAACCCAGAAGCACCCGGGCGCCTTCCATATGAGCACGCTGTACTGCCGTCTCCCGTGCATGATATCTGGGACTGTTCTCACTTTTGTACGTCTGCTCATGCTCTTCATCAATCACGATCAGGCCAAGACTGGCAAATGGTGTAAAAAGAGCAGAACGAGGACCTACCATAACCTGTATTTCCCCCCGCTTCGCTCTTTTGAACTGGTCATAACGCTCTCCCTGAGAAAGCCTGGAATTCAACACGGAAACCTTATCCCCGAATCTTCCGCAGAAACGACGGACTGTCTGATAGGTCAGAGCAATCTCCGGAATCAGCACAATGGCCTGCCTGCCCTCTTCTATTACCTGTTCGATCAGTTCCATATAAACCTGCGTTTTGCCGCTCCCTGTTACACCATATAGGAGTACCGGCCTTGGCCGCTCACTCTGCCATTCTTTTTTTATCTGAGCCACCGCATCCTTCTGCACAGGCGTTAATATTTTCGCCTCTTCCTTGGGAATTGCATTGCCAGCTACAGTCATACGGCAGACTTCCTCCGATACAACACGGATAACTCCCTGTTCCAGAAGCGGATCCAGCACCCCCGCACGAATGCCCAATTCTTTTGAAGCATTCGTATAATCCAGAGGATTTTCCTTAAGCAGGGCCCGCAGAAGCCTTGCCCGTGCTTTGCACCGTCCTGCTTCTAACTTTGCCGCCAGCACTTCTGCATCTTTACGGTCTATCGCCAAATAAATGGAACGCCTTTCTCTTGCTTTTATTTTTTCCCGGACAGGAAGCACTGTTTTTAATGCCTGAATCATCGTTGAGCCATAACGTTCTCTCATCCAGTATGCCAGTGCGATCAATCTGGATTCCGTGGTTTCCTCATCACTGCACAGTCCCAGCAGGGCTTTCATCCTCTGCAAATCAAACTTTGGCTCTGTGGAAAGACCGATAATATAGCCCTTCCGTTCATGATTTCCGCTCCCAAAGGGAACGGCAGCAACCATCCCAATACGGATCTCGCTTTCCAGCTCTTCCGGAACGAGATACTGGAAGCTCCGGTCCAGCTTTTCATGGGAAATATCCACAATCACATCCGCATAAATCATTCTTACTCTCTTTCTCTGCAACAACTGTAGCACTTCACGGCTTCCTGCCCGTAAAATAACTGTTTCTATTTTCCTGTCAGAATATCCGCGATCAAGACACGTTCGTCCATTGGGTATTTCTTCCCCCTGATCTCCTGATAATCTTCATGGCCCTTTCCCGCCAAAACCACAATGTCTCCCGGTTCCCCGTGATGAATCGCATAAGCAATGGCCTCTTTTCGATCGGCAATCTCCACATATTTTCCATCGGTCTTTGCCATGCCGGCTTTGATATCATCAATGATCGCCTGCGGCTCCTCATTTCTTGGGTTATCCGAAGTTATGATAGTCAAATCCGCAAGTCTTCCGGATACCTCTCCCATCTCATAACGGCGCAGTCTGGAACGGTTCCCTCCGCAGCCAAATAAACATACCAGCCTGTGTGGATGATATTCCTTCAAAGTCGTCAGAAGACTCTCCAATGCCATAGCATTGTGGGCATAATCGATCATCAGCGTAAATTCATCCGATACTTTGACCATTTCAATACGGCCCTTGACCTTTGCCACCTTCAGCGCCTTGATGATATTCTCTTCCGATACATTGAAATGACGGCAGATGGCTATGGCGGTCAGGGAATTATAAATACTGAATTTCCCCGGAATATCAATCTCCACGGGAAAATCCAGAAGCCCTCTCAGATGATAGGAAATCCCAAGATATCCCTTTCCGCCGACTAACCGCGCTTCTTCTGCACGCAGATCCGACTTTGGAGAAAATCCATAGGTTTCCAGGTCACAGGTGTGCCCCTCGATGATTTTCGCAAAATGCTCATCATCCCGGTTCACAATTCCTACCCTGCACTGACGGAGAAGCATTGCCTTACAGGAAAGATAATGGTCAAAATCCCTGTGTTCATTCGGTCCGATATGATCTGGCTCAATATTGGTAAAAATGCCAAAATCAAACACAAAGCCCTGCGTCCTGTGGAGCATAAGCCCCTGAGAGGAAACCTCCATGACCACACAGTCACAGCCCGCATCCGCCATCTCCCGGAAATACTGCTGGATCACATAGGACTCCGGGGTGGTATTTGCCGCGGGAATCGCCTTGTCTCCAATTATTGCCTCAATCGTACCGATCAGGCCCACCTTATATCCGGCGTTCTCCAGAATAGATTTTACCATATAGGTAGTGGTGGTTTTTCCTTTGGTTCCTGTGATGCCGATGGTTTTCAGGCGCTCTGCCGGATACCCGAAATACGCTGCTGAAATAAACGCCATAGCATAACGGGTATCTTTTACGAGGATGACCGTCACATCCTGCGGGGCCTGTACTTCTTCTTCCACAACAAGGGTCTTTGCTCCCTTTGCCACTACATCCGGAACAAATTTATGCCCATCCGCAACCGCACCGCGGATGCAGATGAACAGTGAACCCTCTTCAGCCTTTCTGGAATCATAAATAACCGTCGTCACTTCCTGGTCCATACTCCCCTGACAGCAGGTATATTCCAGGCGTTCTAATAAGGATGATAATTTCATATTCTGCCTCCTATATATTCTTTTATAGAATAGCACACCTAACTTTCCTTTTCAATGTTTCCTTTTGGCTTTCCGGTACCAATAAACGCATACACCGGCAAGCATCGCAATGCCCATAGCACCTGCCAATGCCTCTGTCTTTGAACTGTCTCCGGTTTTCGGACTGGTGGATGCCGCACGTGCTCCCGGCTCTTTTTTTCCCCTCCCTTCCTCCTGCACATGCTCAGAGGATGTCGGTGTCTCTGTCGGCTTTGCTGCATGAACCTGTACATTGGTCTGCGCTTTTACAGTCTTTTTGCCGGTTTCGTTTGTCACCACAACCACTTCATTGAGCAGCTTTTGGCCGGTAATCTCTTCCGGAAGGGTGACAACCGCCTGCAGGCCAAAGGCCTCCCCCGGTTCAATCTTTGCAATCAGAGCCTGATTCCTGGTTCTGTTCAGCACTGCCCCCTCCTTTTCCACAAACTCCGCATGGATATCTTCCGCATGAAACCTTTCCGTGGTCAGCACGGAATGAAGCGTCCGTTCTCCAGTATTACGGATACATATCTGATAGGTGATCGTATCGCCCGGAGCGGCCGTTTTTCTGTCTGCGGTCTTCTTTACTTCAAAATCAACCAACAGGGGAAGTATCTCCGTGTGTACGGACGTACTCCGAATGATATATGGTTCCTGTGCCTCCGTCTGCGCCGGATTTGCCGCTGATACCTGTACTGTATGCGTCATTGTCTCCTGATAATCCTCCGGCACTCTTACCTGATAATAAAACTTTCTTTCTTCTCCTGTTTCCAGCAGCTCCAGAGACGCCTCCCGGCTGTTTTTCACCGTCAGCCCCTTTGCTTCCTCCCAATGACCTTCCGGACCTTTCTTTGCAAAGGTACTCTTTAACTGCAGCTCTTTCAGCGGAATATCTCCGCTGTTCTCCAGCACCACTTCATATGTAAGAATCTGCCCGGCCTTCATCTGTTCCGTACCTCCTTCCATAGCTAACCGGAAATCTGCTGTTTTTTTGACTGTCTCCGGGGTTTCTTCCTTTTCATCATCTGCCTCCGGTTCTGTGGTCGGTCCGGGTACTGCTTCCGGAACAGAAGTCGGCGTAAATTCTTCCTCCGGCACCGCACCTGGTGTAAAAGTTAGTTCCGGCATGGCGGTTGGCGCAGTTTCTCCCTCCGGCTTCTCAGTCGGCGCAAGTTCCCCCTCCGGCTTCCCAGTCGGTGTAAAAATCAGCTCCGGTGTGAGTTTTGGGGCAAACACTGTCTCCGGTGTGGGTGTGCAGCTTTCCTCCTTGTTTTCCACATTGACAGAGGAAGCGCCAGCCATTTCTCCACGGCACCCGCCCATAATTCCCATTATAAGCAGGGATGCCATACAGAAGCCTTTTAATTTATACCATATTCTATTTTTCATATTCTTCTCCTAATTTTTCTGTATTACGAAAAAACAGTTTCTACTTGTTCATTCTTAATATAACAGTCTGCCGAAACACAGTCATAGGCATCTCCCCTTTCCTATCATGTTAGAAAAATCATGGAATTTACGCCGAAACGGCGCATAGAAATTTCTTTCCCGGCGAATGCGGGAACGAGACAAGTACACTCTATCATCTTTTCCGCGAAAGTACAATATGGTATAAAAATTATAAACTTTATTTAAGATTTCTTTAGAAATTTTCGACTTCTTTTAGAAAGATTTTACCTCAATCCCCCCATCCCGCTTATTTTATTCTAAAAGAGGCAGCAGTCATAAACTCTGCGCCGGTTAGTACGGCTCCCTAATTTTTATGAATGAATACGGAAATTTCAGAAAGCTATTGAATCCTGCTGCCGGATATGCTATATTAAGCATAGAAGAGGGGAAAGCCAGAGACACACGGCCTACCCCCAAATTGTTAATTGACTGTTATTATTAAACAGCCGTCACTATTGGTAGTAGTGGCGGCTATCTTCTTCCCTTGAGTATCTCATAAATGAGACTTACAAGAGCGACAATGAGTATACCTATCTGGATTAAATCCGAATATGTAACATACATTGGCATCGCCCTCCTTTCTTCCGTCCGGAGGGTTAGCCCCTCCGAAGGTGGAGGGCAGGCCGCCTTTTATGTGCTCTGACTTTCCATAAAGTCAGTATAGCACACGTTGTTCTGTTCAGCAATCTCTGTATATTGATTTTCAACACCTTTTTTCGCCTTTAAATCCCTTACGCCCGTAAAGCCGTTACAATGGAAAGCTGCCCATATTTTAAATCCCCCGTAGATTATCAGCCATTTGAAGTACTTTCCGAAACGGAAACAATAACACCTGATAAGCACAGTTAATAAATGATTTAGAAATTTTCGATTTCTTTTAGAAACCGTACACACTTTGCACACATTTCTTAGCTATAATAGGTCTTGGATAGATGAATAACCACTCTCTATCTCCCCCCTCAAAAAACAACGGCCTCCGCATTTACGGAGGCTGTTTGTTTATGTCTTTTCCACATTTACTTGACGTTTGTCGATTTTTAGACTTATAATCTAATTGCATATCAAAAAATATATTAGTGAAAATAATTATATAAATGAGGACCCCATGGAAAAAAAAGCAATCACACAACTAAAACCTGTGGAAAAGGAATCTTTATATTTGAAAATCTCCGATTCCATCTACAGCTACATCAAGATAAATGAACTGCAGCCCGGTGATAAACTGCCCTCCGAGCGTGATATGGCTGCCATGCTTAAGACAAGCCGCAATTCTGTCCGGGAAGCCCTACGTATTTTAGAAGACCGAGGGCTGATTTATGTAAAAACCGGAAGCGGTATTTTTGTCAACAACCCTTACGGAGAAAATAACACGCTGACCATTAAGCTCACCGGCTGCACCCTGGAGGAACTTCAGGAGCTGCAGAATACGCTGGATCACCAGGCAGTCCTCAATGCCATCTCCAACGGCACCCGGGAACAAAAAGAGGAGCTTGTCGCTATCGCATCGGAAATGCAGGAAATATATCAGAATAACATTTACAGTCATACTCTGGACCATAGCTTCCACAGTAAGCTATATAAAATGAACCACAACAACGCCATTCATCAACTGATCAATAAAATCCGGGACAACCGTTTTGTACGGAGAGCTGATGCGGACTGTGAAAATGATTCCGTATGGCTTGTAACCGTACCGAACCATCTCTACCTGGCGCAGGCGATCCTGAACTGCAATTCCGCAGCCGCCCTGAGTGAGATTGACACAATTAATCATTACGGTTTTTCCTTAAAAATGGAAAAGGCTAAGGAAGCCTAAGCTTCCCAGCCTTTTCTTTATGAAAATCTGTCTTTCAATTATAATTCTTTTCCTGTCAGTTCTACATAATCCTCGTAATTATCTCCGCCTTTTTTAATTCTGGCAATACCGAAGCCTGTAAAGCCCCAGATGACCGCAAAGATCACGCCTGTATAGCAGAGACATGCCCATGGTGCATACTGTGCTGTCGGTACGCCCAGTGTAGAGGTCATGTAAACGCCTGCCAGGGACCATGGTACCAATGGCTCCACAACCGTAATGCTGTCCTCCAGTGTACGGGACAGGTTCTTGGTCTCCAGGCCTCTGCGGATATATTCATCCTTAAACAACCCGCCGATCATCAGGAAAGTGACGGAAGCCTCACCAATAACAATAATGATGATCACACCCAGAACCGCCGTTACGGTAATCAGTTGTCCGGTGCTGTGAATATGCTTCATAATATGTGACAGTATCACATCCAGACATCCGGATACAGTCAATGCCCCAATAAAACCAAAGGCACAGAAAGCCATAAGCGCCGTATTCATCATAGAGGACATACCGCCTCTCTGCAAAAGATTCGGAACCTCCTGCACTACGTTTGCCAAATTCAGGGAAGGATCTGTAAACATCTCCATTTTAAATCCGCTTACCATACTGGCTGCACAGGTTTCGAAGGAAAAGCCCTGCACAGCCATAGCAATGAGCACTGCAACTGCAGAGGAAATCATCATAATCGGAATGGTCGGTTTTTTCAGCAGGGAACCGGCAATAACAATCACAGGGGGAACCAGAAGAAGGAGTCCCACCGGCATACTCAGATTGAAAAGCTCTGACAGTGTATTGATGATCTCTTTTACCTGACTGATCTCTCCGCTGCTTGCAAAGGAAAGGCCGGCAATAATATAAACAACACAGCTTACAATAAATCCGGGAACGGTTGTATAAAACATATGTCCGATATGTTTGTAAAGATTGGTTCCGGAAGCAATGGCGGACATATTTGTGCTGTCAGAAAGAGGAGACATCTTGTCACCGAAATATGCGCCGGCTACAATCGCACCGGCTACTGCCGGAAGCGGCGCTCCCATACCTGCTGCCACACTCATCAGTGCTGCACCTACTGTTCCTGCCGCTCCCCAGGAGGTACCTGTACTGACAGAAAGAATCACAGTTACCAAAAATGAGGTTACAATAATAAATTTCGGATTGATGATCTGCAGACCAATATATACCAGAAACGGAATTGTGCCGCTGACAATCCACGCACCAATCATCAGACCAACCGTAATCAGAATCATAATCGCGGGAAAAGCTTTTGCGAGTTTATCTACAATCTCGCTCTCCACATCCTTCCAGCTATATCCCAAATACAGACAAAGGATAACGGTAAATGCCGCACAGAGCAGCAGCAAGATCTTAATATCAACGCTGAAAATGATCAATCCGGTAAACAATACCACAAACATAAACACCAGTGGCAAAACCGCCAATCCAAGGCCTGGTTTTTTTGCCGTTCTTTCGTTCTTATTCTCTCCCATAACACACCTCATCAAATTTTATCAAGAGCCTGTCTTAAATCTTCAATCAGATTTTCCGCACCTTCCAAACCGCAGTGAAGTCTGACGACACTTCTGTTTACTCCCAGAAATTCCTGCTGTTCTTCAGTCCAATTATAAGTATAAGCAATTGCAAGGCTTTCAAATCCACCCCAGGAGCAGCCGCGTTCAAAGATCTTCAAAGCATCCACAAATCTTGCAGTCGCTTTTTCATCCCCGTCAATTTCAATACTCATCAGACCACATTCACCCTTCTGCTGTTTCCGCGCCAATTCATACTGCGGATGGGATTTCAGCCCTGTATAATATACCCGCTTCACCTTCGGATGCTTTTCCAAAAACTCTGCAACCTTCATTGCAGTCTCATAATGTCTCTGCATTCTGACATCCAGTGTACGAAGCCCCCTGATTGCCAGCCATGCCTCCATTGGCCCCAGGACACCGCCGAACCAGTCTCTCTGTACCATGATCTTCTCCATAAAGTCTTTATCCTTGGAAATCAGTACCCCTCCGATCAGATCACTGTGCCCTCCGATATACTTCGTCATCGTATGCATAACGATGTCAATTCCCATATCCAGCGGTTTCTGGAAAACCGGTGTAGAATATGTATTATCAATGTAGGTTTTGATTCCGTTCGCCTTTGCCAGCTTTGCCACGCCCTCCAGGTCAATCACGGAGAACAGCAAAGTAGAAGGGCTTTCCAGAATGATCAAATCCGTTTCGGGACGGATAGCCTCTTCAAAATCCTGGAGCTTTGTTCCCTTTACATAAGTTACACTGACGTTCATTTTTTCTGTCAAAAATTCATCCAGCAGATGCTGTACCGGTCCGTAGCTCTCCTTCAGACAAATGATATGGCTTCCTGTCTTACAGATTGCAAGAATTGCTGCAGCACATGCCGCCATTCCCGCAGAGAATACGACTGCCTTTTCGCCGTGCTCCAGCGCTGCCATTTTCTTTTCCAGAATCGTCACTGTCGGATTCGATGCACGGCCGTAATAGTATTCGTCCTTAAAAATATCTACGGCAAAATAATCGTCTACCGAATCAAATACATGCAGTGAATTCATAAAAATCGGCGGAGTTACGGATTTCATGTACCTGGAAGGATCTTCCCCCACGTGTGTCATTGCCAATAAATCCTGATTGTCTGCCATTTTTTATACCTCCTGTTTTTTGGTCTTATGGTCCACTGGTTGAACCAATTTTCAATTTTATTATAAATTTCCTGTCGATTATTGTCAATATTGCTTTTTCTATATTTCCTATTTTTAGGAATTTTGCATAAAATCAAGTCTTGCTTTTTATGATTTTTGCCGAGAAAAATCTGCCAATACTTTTTATTGCATTTCTAACCGCAGTCTTTTATAATGAAAAATATCGTTACTATTCCCATCCCGCAAAGAGGTTGCTGTCCACAAACAATAGAGTGAACAGTAACTGAATATCAGCGGGCGATATAAATAAATCACATAGAAATGAGGGATTCCCTATGAGTGAAAGAATCGTAGTAGTTGCATTAGGCCACAGAGCTTTAGGCACTACCCTGCCGGAACAGAAAATTGCTACCAAACAGACCGCAAAAGCGATTGCGGACCTGGTAGAGGAAGGCAGCCGTGTGGTAATTTCCCACAGCAACGGTCCCCAGGTAGGCATGATCCATACAGCAATGAACGAATTCGGCAAGGCGCATCCGGATTATACCTTTGCCCCCATGTCCGTATGTTCTGCCATGAGCCAGGGCTATATCGGCTATGACCTGCAAAATGCCATCCGCGCAGAACTGATCTCCCGCGGAATTTATAAACCCATAGCTACCGTTTTGACACAGGTGGTCATTGACCCCTATGACGACGCATTTGCAGAACCGGAAAAGATCATCGGCCGTGTCCTGACAGAGGAAGAAGCAGAGGCAGAGGAAGACAAGGGAAATTTTGTCACGAAAATCTCTGAAAACGGTTACCGCAGGATTCTGGCTTCCCCGAAGCCCCAGCGCATTATCGAACTGGAAACGATCCGGACACTTATAGATGCGGGCCAGATCGTAATTGCAGCCGGCGGCGGCGGAATACCGGTTATGGAGCAGGGAATTGAGCTTCACGGAGCCAGCGCTATTATCGAAAAGGACCTGGCAAGCGGACTGCTTGCGGAGGAACTCGGTGCAGATACGCTCCTCATCCTTACCAGCGTAGAAAAGGTCAGCCTGAATCTCGGCACAGATGAGGAGGAATTCCTGGATATCCTGACGGTTCCCGAAGCCAGGAAGCACATGGAAGAAAACCAGTTTGCCCCGGGCTCTATGCTTCCCAAATTCGAAGCAGGTATTTCCTTCATCCGGAAGGGAGAAGGCAGACGTGCCATCATCACAGACATTGCCCATGCAAAAGAGGGATATAGAGAGAAAACCGGAACGGTCATTAAATAACAGCATTACAAAAGGACGCCTGGTTTCGGCGTCCTTTTCTCAACTTTCCTTACTCAAACGGAAATATATACGGCAGTTTGTATTTATCCCTCAGGGCAATAAATTCCTTCTGAACAGCCTCTCCAACAGGAACCCCCCTCTCCTTCCGTTCCAGCCATATCAGATATTCCTTTTCTCCGGCTGTATAGATCCGTTCTTCGCCGGGTGCCTTCTTTGAAGCCCGCAGCTCCCTCAAAATTTCTCCGCACGTTTTTTTGAAAGCATCCCTGCCCATAAATGCCTCCGGATCGATCACCAGGAAAAAATGGCCCAAATGATATGGACATTTCTCACCCTTTTCATCCGTCCCATTCAAAGCCTTCAGAAAGCTTCCCGTCTGCAGAGCCGCAGATAGAATTTCCACAACCGCAGCGTAACCGTATCCTTTATATCCTCCCAGCCGTTCTCCGATCCCTCCCAGCGGAGCCAAAGCTGCCGTTCCGTTGGTCAGCATTCTGAGGATTTCCGGACTGTCCGTCAGCGCAGAGCCATCCCGTCCGATCACCATTCCCTCCGGCGTATCTGCCCCTGTCCTTGCATAATATTCCAGCTTTCCTCTCTGGGTAATAGAGGTCGCACAATCCAGAACAAACGGAAATTCTTCATCTGTCGGAAATGCAAACGTCAGGGGATTGGTTCCCAGCATATTCTCCACCCCAAAGGTCGGCGCAATCGACGGCCGCGCATTGGTACCGGTAATTCCGATCATCCCCTCATCGGAGGCCATCATCGCCCAATATCCGGCAATTCCATAATGTGTGGAATTCCGGATCGCCCCCATAGCCATACCGCACTTTTTTGCTTTTTCAATCAGAGCCGACATAACCCTGTGGGATGCCACCATACCCATGCCATCGTGCGCGTCTGCGACCAAGGTCGTCGGCGTCTCCCTCAGTATCTCGTATTCTGTTACCGGGTTTTGGATTCCCGCTTCAATACGGTCAATATAAATCGGCTTAAAGCGGTTGCAGCCATGACTTTCGATCCCCCGCCTGTCACTTTCCATTAATACATCCGCACAGATAGCAGCATCCTCTTTCGGTACCCCCACTGCCTGAAATGTATCCTTCATAAAATTCTCAATCAGGTCCCATGGTACATATGGCCTTGTCTCCATAAATATCCTCCTTCCAAATCAGCATTTGCTTTCCTGATTTAAATATTTGTCCATATCTTTTTTTATATCCGCCAGCGTGATGGATGCCAGCTCCCTCTCCATGGCGTTCTGTACCTGACTCAGCTTATTGTCCAGAGCCGCATGTATATTCCTTCCAACCGGACATTCCGGATTCGGATTTTCATGAAAATGAAACAGCGTGTCATCCTCCACACAACCAACCGCACGGTACACATCCAGAAAGGTAATCTCCTCCAAAGGCTTTGCAATACTCGTCCCTCCGGTCCCGCGCTTCACCTCAATGAGCCCTGCATTCCTGAGCTGTGACAGCAGCTTACGGATGATGACCGGATTTACCTGAATGCTGGAAGCAAGAAAATCGCTCGTAATCTTGTATTTTCCCTGAAAGGCGTCGATACAGGAAAACATATGAATAGCTATTGTAAATCTGCTGGATATCTGCATCCCCGGATTCCTCCCCTGCATAATATATTACTCTTAACCGGGTATTTAGGTAATCTAACATCACCTACATCTCCTGTCTTTTTAAATACTTTTATTATACACCCTTTTGGAGCGTATGCGAAGCCTATATTTTTGTATCCGTTATGTCACTCTGTAATTGTATACAATGCCACCTCGTCTGTTTCACGGTTTGCGGCAATCAGGATATCTTTGCCCCCGTACACATAATGGAACACGTTTGCCGGACCGCAGCCCTCGTCAATAATCTCATATCCATAGGTACCTGCCTCCGGTACGTAACGGATGGCCAGAAGATTTCTCTTTCCTTTGCGGTGCCCCACTACAAATGTCGGAATGCCGCACAGATCTCCTCCGTAGATGGCATGGGTAAATTCTGCATCCTCCGGCAGATCATATACCTTCATGTATTTTCCGTCCTGTTTTTTATAAACAGATACCTGTTCTCCATGGAAGGGTGCCAGGGTGCAAAGCTCCTTTTCTCCGTCCCCATCCAAATCTACCAGTACTGCATCGCTTGCAGGAACATTCAGCAAAGTCTCTATCGTCCATTCCTCTTCCCCTGCGGCAGGCGGCGTAAAACGGAAAACTCCCTCGTTGCTGGATACAACGGCTGTCGGAATGCCGCTTTCCATAACACGGTAATAGCCGTGATTCTTCAGCATATTGTCCTTCAGCACAGTCAGCTCCAATTGATGTTCCTCATCAAAGCCGGAAAGGTCAGGCGGAAGCTTAGCTGCATATACCCTGCCCGGCATGCTCCAGTCCTCTTTATACGCGTGGCCGGATTTCAGCGCACAGGCAATCAGGTACACATTCCCATCCCGCTCCAGAAGGTCAAATCTGTGTACATGCGGCAGGCTGACAAGTGTACGGACTTCCCAGTCCCCTTTTTTCTTTGGCGTGACAATAACAATCCTGGCCTCTTTAGAATCATTGGGGGAATAAAACTTGTACGTAGACAAATATTGTCCATCACTTCCGGGTACCTGTACCATACTCATCACGCCGCCCGGCCCATCCCAGACCTTATCCTCCAGATTGCCCTCCGGATCAAACAGATAACAGGGTTCCTGCTTTTCCGCCGCTACAAGAAAATGCTGTTTTCCCTGATAAGTCAGAGGGGCTATAGAATAGCATTTATTCAAATGCGCGATTACCTTTTTTTCGATTTTCATAATTACCTCCCTATCGGTAACTTAGCCGATATGCTCCACGTATTCCATGATCTCTCCTGCGGTCTCCATCTTAAGCACGGCTTCCGCCTGTATCCTTGCCTCCTCATAGGTACAATTGCGCAGCCTGTATTTCACTAACGAAGTCTCTCCTGCAGACATACTGAATTCATCTAATCCCATTCCCAGCAGAATCCCCGATGCTCTCGCGTCACTTGCAAATTCGCCGCACATTCCTCCCTTTGCCCCGTGTTTGTGCGCAGAACGGATGGTATGTGCAATGGCGCGCAGTACAGCCGGATGAAAGGAATTATAGAGAGCCGCAATTTTCTTACTGCCCCTGTCCACTGCCAGAAAATACTGTGTCAGATCATTGGTACCGATGCTGAAAAAGTCCACTCTTTGTGCAAATTCCTCCGCCATCATGACACCTGCCGGAGTTTCAATCATCATACCTACCTGTATTTTCTTATCATAAGAGATTCCTTCTTCATCAAGTTCTGCTCTGCACTCTGCAAGCAGCGTATTCGCCTGTTCCAGCTCCTCAAGAGATATCATCATCGGATACATGATTCTTATGTAGCCGAACGCACTTGCACGAAGGATCGCCCGTAGCTGCGTTTTAAAAATATCCGTGCGGTCCAGGCACATACGAATGGCACGATAGCCCAGAAAAGGATTGTCCTCCTTTGGAAATTCAAAATAATCCAATTCCTTGTCACCGCCTATATCCAGCGTACGGATGGTCAGCTCCTTTCCGCCAATAAGCTCAGCAGCCTCACGATAGGCCTCAAACTGCTCCTCCTCTGTAGGAAAATGATCGCTCTCCATGTACAGAAATTCACTGCGGAACAGGCCAATCCCCTCAATCTGATACTGAAGGCAGTTCTGAATATCTGCAATATTTCCGGCATTTGCGCAAATTCTGAAGGCATGCCCATCCTTTGTCTCAGAAGGAAGCGATGCCAATTGCTTAAGCTCTCTCTGGAATTTCTCAAATTCTTCCGCCTTCTTTTTATATTCCTCTATAACATCTGCTTCCGGCTCCAGAAGTATCCTGCCTGCTCCTGCATCCAGCACCATCTGCATGCCTGTCTTTGCATCTTCCAGCATTGGACCCACACCGACCAGACACGGTATCCCATTATTTTTTGCAATAATGGAGACATGGCTTGTCACACCTCCCTCTTCCGTAACGAATCCCAGCACAAGCTCCATGTCCATTTTCGCTGTATCAGACGGAGTCAGATCCTGTGCGACTATAATCCCCTTTTCCTTCATTCCTGAAAAAGGATTGTCATCAATTCCTTTCATGGCAAAGAGAAGTCTCCCGGACACATCCCGCATATCTGCCGCACGTTCACGCATGTACTCATCTTCCATGCTCTCAAACACCATAACGAACTCATCCCTGGTCTGCATCAGAGCAGCCTCTGCATTCATAAGCTGATCCCTGATCTTCCCTGTGACGCCATCGTGAATCGCAATGTCTCCTGCCAGCGCATAATGAGCCGCGAATATCTCTGACTTTTCGGCCAAAACAAGCAAATCCTCCTGCGCCTTCTCTACTGCCGCTTCAAAACGTGCAATTTCTGCTTCCCTCTGTTCCGGTTGGATGGAGGAGGTATCTGCAGATACTTCCTCTTTCTTCACAGCATATACCGGACCAATTGCATAGCCCCTGGAAGCAGTCTTTTTTACCTCCCACTTTTTCATGCCGCGCCTCCTATTCACCCAGTCCGCCTGCAATCGCGTCAAGCATCACCCTCAGATCCGCTTCCTCCGTTTCGCCCTCGCACTCAATATCAATCGTCGTTCCCTTTACAATCCCGGCACTCATCAGCATCAGGACACTTTTGGGATTGACGCGCATGTTTCCTTTGACAATTGTTATTTCCGACTGTAATTTACCTGCAATTTTAGAAAGCTCCGAAGCCGGTCTTAAATGAAGACCGGATTTATTATTTACTGTTATCGTTCCTTTTACCATCTCAATATTCTCACTTTCTCTTAAATTTTTATAATATTCAAGCCGTTTTTGCATAAAAAATCCCCCCATGACAAAAGTCACAGATTATATGCTTTTATTTACATGGGGGCTTTCTGGTCTGATCGTTCTATTCTGCTGATTTTCGTCAGTTAAATACATCCTTTTTGCTGACCTGGTGAATGTGGATGCCCTTCTCCCGGAATACGTCCAATACCTCTGACGGAGCCTTCTCATCGGTGATCAAATGTGTAATCCGCTCAATTCCACAGGTCCTGAAGCTGCTGTTCTGTCCGATCTTGGTATGATCCGCCAGAATGTAAGCCGTTTTCGTTGCCCTCCGCAGCATCAGCTCATTCAGATTTACCTCATTTGCATTTTCCGTTGTCACGCCACACTCCGGCGATATTCCGGTACAGCCGATAAAGGCTTTCTTCGCATATACCTTCAACAAATTTCTCTCTGCAAACTCTCCCACCAGTGCTTCCTTGGGATAGCGCAGCTCTCCTCCGGTCAGCAGTACATTGACCCCGGAGGGATGCTCACAGTGAATGGCATGCCCATTGTTTGTGATCACAGTCACGTTCCGACGCACGATATATTGAATCACATTCAGAGCATTGCGGCTGGTATTGATAAAGATGGAATCTCCATCCTCTACCAGTGTGGCCGCATATTTTGCAATCAATGTCCGGTACATCCGCACTTCATCCTGTCCGGCAATCTTATCTGCATGTTTGGTCGGATTCGCCCCTCCGTAAAATCTGGTCAGCATCTTCTGGTCCTCAAGAAACTGGAGATCCCTGCGAATTGTGATTGGAGACACACCAAACATTTCCGAGAGCTCCTCCACACGAACACCCGGATGCTCCACGATTTTCCCCAAAATCCCTTTTCTTCTGTTTTCTACAAATGCACGCTCTCTTTTCATTCCGGAATCACCTCTTCCTCGCTTCTTATTATATATTCAGAAAATGCTCCATGGCCCATGCAACGCCTGCCTCTTCATTGCTCTTGCTTACGTAAACGGCTTTTTCCCTGACCGCTCTTAAGCCGTTTCCCATTGCTACAGGACTCCCGCATATTTCCAGCATAGGAATGTCATTCTCATAGTCTCCCATAGCACAAACCCTTTCAAGAGGAATATGCAGAAGCTCTGCCAGTCTTGCCAGCCCAAAGCCTTTGTTGACAGACCGGTGTGCAATATCCAAAAGCCCCTTTTCGGAGGTTGTATATCCCGTCTTCTCCAGAGCATCCAAATATTTCCTTGCCAGCGCAGTCTGCCCCGCCTTCACCTCATAGATCAGGACCTTATACACGCGCTTTCCCCGAAGACACCGGAACTCATCGTCAAATTCGCAAAGCCGCATGGGATAAAAGCCATGAGTCTTTGCAATCTCATTATACAGCTCAAACCTCCGGCGCCTCACATTATCCGGTGAAAAATAACTCCTCTCCATAGTCAGAGCACAATAATCCAGTTTGTGTTCCTTACAGAACCACATGAGCCGAAAAACCTCATCCTCATCCATGGGATAATCCCAGAGTATTTTCTTCGACACCGGGTCCCATATGACTGCACCGTTGGCTGTAATGACCGGCGTATCCAGCTTAAGGTCCTTCAGATAAAACTCTGTCATTGTCTGTATCCTTCCAGTACATATGGAAAACCGGATTCCCTTTTCTTTTGCACGCTTGATCGCTCTCCGGTTTCCCTCCGGAACACTTTTGTCGTTTGCCAAAAGTGTTCCATCCATATCACAGACAATCAGGGAAGTATGTCTTTCAGACAATGCCGTGCTCTTTCATCTTTTCTTCCATTTCCTGCATGGACATAATATTCCGGAGGCCGATCACAATTGTGCCCTTTTTCTCTGCATCCTTAAACATATTGGTAAAGTTCTGTGCACAGAATACCACATCATACTGTGCCGCCGCACTCTTTCCTTCAGAAAGTGCACAGTGATGTACCCTCCCCGGCTTGATATTCAGTTTTGTCAGAACCTTCTGCATGGTCATTTTCATCATAAGACTGGAGCCTGCACCATTTGCGCAGCATACCAAAAAGCTCATATTATCCTTTGCCATTCTTTTATTCTCCTATTCTATCTGTTTTTATGATTATTTTCAATTTTTACGATTATTCTTATACTTTATGATAATCGAATTTATCATATAAATCAAGTTTTCCTTTTGACTTTAACCGCGTTTTGCCTTCATTTCCTTGTACGCTTCGTAATCCTCTGTCATCATGAAATAGCCCTCTTTATCCGCACGATACTGAAGCTGCGGAATTGCCAGAAGAACAACCGCCACAATTGCGACACCTGCATAGCTTAAAACCTTCATAACTCCTGTCATGACCGGCCATACAACTGCCCAGTCCCACATTCCAAGATATCCGCCGTAAGCTGCCATGCCTACCCAGCCTGCGATCAGGGCGGAACCGAATACCTGCACAATACCGGAAAGGAACGGAAGGATGAGAGCTGCCTTAATACCGCCTTTTTCATTTGCAAAAACAGCAATGGTCGCATTATCAAAGAATACCGGAACGAAGCCACAGATAACCAGAACCGGACTCTTCAGGGCGATCAGCGCTGCAATTGCAAGGATCTGTCCGACAAAGCCTGCCAGAAATCCCAGCGGCACCGCATTTGCAGAACCAAAACCAAATGCTACTGCGCAGTCAACGCCAGGTACGGAGCCGGGAAGAAGCTTGTCTGCAATACCCTGGAAGGAATTGGTCAGCTCTGTTACGAAGGTACGGACACCAAGCTGCAGGATGGCCAGATATACTGCAAAGTAGAGACAGGTCTGAACCACATAGAACAACATACTTGCACCCTCTGCCAGGAATCCCTGTTCCACCAGATAGTCTCTGCCGAGAATACAGAGGATCGCTCCGAAGAAGATCAGCATCAGGATGGATGTACAAACCATATTCTCATTAAAAATGGACATAAATCCCGGCAGCTCAATATCATCGATCTTTTTAACCTTTTTTCCATCCTTTTTCTTACCGAAAAACTTTTCTGCCAGCCAGGTATTCAGTGCGATTCCGAACATCTGCTGATGTGCCAGTGTGAAGCCTGCACCATCTGTCAGCTCCTGGCACGGTTTAATGATAAGGTTTGCCCCTACTGCCCAGTATGCACCCAGCAGGATCGCCATAACCACAAGCAGGGCCACGTTGTGTGTCAGAAGTCCCGGCAGCGCAAACATGATCAGCCAGTAAGCAGTAGCGGCCTGCTGCACCTGTACATGTCCGGTCGTAAACAGTGCACGAAGCTTCGTAACCTTACTGAAACGTACCAGAAGAATATTTACGATAAACGCGATCAGAAGCAGAATCATTGCATCCCCGAAGCCTTTGCCGAACACCTCTTCCACTCCTGCAGTAACCGCATTCTGCCCGAAATACGGGTCAATGACCATTGCATCCAGATTAAAACGGTCCTTCAGTCCTACCAGAACCGGACGGAAGTTGCTTACCAGCCCTCCGGAGCCTACTGTCAGGATCAGGTAGCCTACGATTGCCTTAATCACACCGGCAAGCACATCGTACCACGGCTTCTTTAACAGTATGTAACCGAGCGCTACGATCAAACCAATCATAAAAGCCGGCTGCTGCAAAATATTGGTCGAAAAGTAGGTCCATATATTTAATAAAATATTCATTTACTTTACCTCTTACCCTTTCCAATGGAATTTTATCTTTGTTACTTTCAGTCCAGATACAGCTCCTGAATTTTCATCAGGTCTTCCGGACTCTTTGCATCTGCCAGTGCTTTTACAACCTCTTCATTCATGAGCATTTCCGATAATTTCATCATATTATTCAGGTGCTGCTCCGGGTTGCAGGAAGCCAGTGTGAAGAAGAGCTGTGCATCCTTCTCCGGATTCCCTTCCTCAAAGCTGACCGGTTTGTCCAGCTTCATAAATCCGATAGCTGTTTTATTTACGCCCTGCGCACCCTCCTGAGAATGAGGCATTGCCACATTCGGCATGATCACGATGTAAGGGCCATGCTTCTTTACACAGGCAATAATATCTTCTTTATAATTTGCTTCGATGGTGCCATCTGCCTCCAGGCTTTCACAGCTCATACGGATAGCATCCTTCCAGTCTGCAGCGCCTTCGGCAAATTTATAATATTTATTTTCTACAAAATATCGTAACATCTGATACCTCCATGATTCTTTTACAGACAGGAACGGAACGGAATATTCTGAGGCGCTTCGAAGCAGTCTTCGAAGCCTCTTCTGTGGTGATATGCCTTCTTATCTTTATCTGTAGGATATACGTATTTGCCGCCGACTTCCCAGAAGAACGGATGGAATTTATAATCCAGACGGTCCTTCTTCATATCATAAAGAACCCTGATTTCATTTACGTCCGCCATAAAATTTGTCCATACGTCATAATGAATCGGAATCACAACCTTGCAGCGAAGTGCCTCTGCCATTCTCAGGATATCGCAGGAGGTCATCTTATCTGCCATGCCGACCGGGTTCTCTCCATACGAGCCGAATGCCACATCTACATCATAATCTTTACCATGCTTTGCAAAATAAATAGAATAGTGGGAATCACCGCTGTGGTAAATATTCCCGCCCGGTGTCCTGATCAGATAGTTTACAGCCTTGTCGTCCATATCCGTCGGACAGATGCCCGTAAGCTCTTCTCTGTCCGGACCTGTGGAATCAGTGGTCACAAGACAGGTACGGTCAAAGGAATCCAGGGCCACGATCTCAAGGTCTTTGATCTTAATGGCATCCCCAGGCTTTACAGTGATGCAGCGATCTGCCGGAACTCCCCACTTCTGCCACAGTTCCACGGATTTCTTCGGTCCTATGAACGGAACTGGAATTTCCTTTCCGTTCTCGTCTACGGTTGTCATACCGCTCTGGATCACGTGCGCTGCGTACTCCGCACTCATATGATCCTGATGGTAATGGGTAGCCAGCACCGCGTCAACCTGCTTGATTGCAAATGGATCAATGACAAACGGTACTGCTCTCAGATTCGGCTGCATCGCACGTGCACCACACATATTAGCCATCTGGTGTCCTGCCTTCATCTTTCCATCACCATGCGTACGCTTCCCGTTTCCGCACCACAAATCAATGGTAATGTTTGCGCCTCCCGGTGTCTTAAACCACATCCCGGTGCAGCCAAGCCACCACATTGCTACTGTCCCAGGCTGAACAACCTCGTTCTCAATTTCCTCATTCAGCCAGGTACCCCATTCCGGAAAAGTACTCATAATCCAACTTTCCCTGGTCATTTCGCTTACTTTGCTCATGATCATTTACCTCCTTCATTAATTGAGCGTTTTGTTTGTTGTTGTAGCCATTATATGGTAATTTATGTTTATTTCCAACTCTTTTATATGATTGTTTTGTTTTTATATGATTTATTAGATAAAATTATAATCGTTTTGAACATTTCTTTTGTCTATTTTCTACAATTTCATGTACTTTTTTATGTGCAATGTGCCTTTTCGCAATAAAAAGTGCCTGAATTCCTTTATTTTTCAGGAATCCAGACACTTTTCATTTTGATCATTTTTCAATAAAATTATTTATGCATTACATGGACTTCCGCTCCGCAATCTCTGCCATCTTTGCCTGATTCAGGCGGGTATCTCCATGAACACGGCTGTACGAAAGATATCCGTTCATACGGTCGATCTTTGTCAGATTCCTGGAACCGCAAACCGGACACACGTCCATTTCCAACTCCTCATGGCCGCAGTCATCACAATAAGCCAGAGAAAGATTCACACCCTCGTAATATCCCAATGTCATAGCACGGCGGATGAGCGTGCGGATCGCTTCTTTATTATAGCCGATCGGATAGCGTACATATTGAATCTTACCGCCGTTGCACAGTTCCCAGAAACGCCCCTCCAAATCCTGCTTCTCAATGGGAGTCACATCCTCTGTTACATGACAATGGAAGCTGTTGCTTACATACGGACGATCTGAAACGCCCTCAACAATACCATACATTTTACGAAACTGTTCCACCTGCAGGCCACAGAGACTTTCTGCCGGAGTACCGTAAATCGCATACAGATTTCCATCCTCTTCTTTAAATTTATTCACCTTCCCATTGATATATTTCAAAACATCCAGCGCAAACTGTCCATCCTCCTTAATGGATTTGCCGTTATACAATTCCTGAAGTTCGTTCAGCGCCGTAATGCCAAAGGAGGCTGTCATAGGCTTCAAAATCTTGCCGATCTTTTCATGAGGCTCCAGATGTCCCCCGTAGAAACCGCCCTCGCAGTAAGCCAGCGGATTGGTGGAGGCTCTCATCTGTCCCAGGTATTCATAGGTACGGATATGCAGGCTCCGGATCATTTCCAGGTAAAAATCCAGTACCTCATAGAAATCCCGGCTCTCCGCACGCGCTTTCGCCAATATCATAGGAAGATGCAGGCTGACTGCACCTACGTTAAATCTTCCAACAAATACCGGTACATCCTTCTCATCAGCCGGATACATACCGCCACGCTCATACCATGGACTTAAGAATGCCCGGCAGCCCATGGGACTGATAACTTTGCCGTACTGCTTATACATACTTGCAATATAGCCCTTTCCCGACATGGACAGCCAGTCCGGATACATGGTCTTTGCAGAACACTCCACACCGGCTTCAAAAACATCCTCACAGCATTTCCCCTCACCATGTATATTCTCATCGTATAAGAACACAATCTTCGGGAAAAGCACCGGTTTCTTGTGGCCTTTCCTGCCCTGGCCGTTTTTGTGAACTTCCAGAAGAGAAATGCTGCACATCTTCTCAAACTGCTTTGTTCCCAGTCCCAGAGTCACCGTCACAAACGGATAATCTCCCCTGGATGAGCCTACGGTATTCAGCTTATACTCAATGCCCTGCCACCCCTGGTCAAAATCCCTGCGCACCTTATCCAAAGCATACTCGATAGCCTTCTCTTCTCTTCCGTTCCAGCTTTCATCCGCGTATTTCATAAATTCCCGGATATATTTATCATAGCTCTTCTGCGCATAAGGAGCCAGTATCTTATCCACCTCAGGCACTGTAAAGCCGCCGTACTGCTGCGCTGCCGTACTTAAAATAATATCTCCCATAACGTCAAACGCCGTATCCAGAGTCTTCGGCTCATTGTACCATACATTGCCCATTTCAAAGCCGCCGCTTAGCACAGAGGCCACATCAAACAGACAGCAGTTCATCGTATCCAGACGTGCAGACTGGTCATGAATGTAAATATATCCATCCTTACATGCCTGCAGCTCATTGCGGTTCATAAAAAATTTACGGTACAGCTCTTTGTTCAGTTCATTAAAAATCAGGCTGCGCTTCGTTGCCACCAATGCACTGTCCGTATTGGCATTGCTCTTATCACCAATATAGCGGATCGCCTGACTCTTGGTGTAGACATCGTCCATCATATGGATAAAGTCCAGCTTATAATTCCGGTAATCCCGATAGCTCTTGGCAACCGCCGGGTTCACGCGCTCCAAAGCGCCTTCCACAATATTGTGCATTTCCTGAATTGCAATTTCATTTTTTCCAAGGGAGGCTGCATGTTCCTCGGCAAAGCGGCAGATGAAATCCTTCTCTTCTTCAGAAAACTCATACAGAATACGTGCCGCTGACTTGTTGACTGCCGCCACAATCTTCTGTGCATTGAATTCTTCCTTTGTTCCGTCTTTTTTAATTACATAAATCATTTCTTCTTTCTCCTAGTCACAACATCTTGAGAGATTTTTCTCCCTCTCCCCTATTTTTCCCCATATCTAGTGTTACTTATCCGAGTATATCACAACACACCGTAAAAGGGAAGAGGGAATTTCTTATCTTATCAACTTATCCCTTTATCAGATATTGCATCATAAAAGGGAGCTCCTGTGTGCTCCCCAACCCTCATACTTCATCCAATAACTCAAATCCCACCTGCCCATCAGCAGAATCCGCCTCCCGGACAGAAACCATATCCCCTTCCTCCAAGTAAATAAACTGGAAATCATCCTCATCCTCAATTTCATAATTGCTGGTCTCATAACTTCCAGTCACCTGTATGGTTGCGGACCCCTCTGACACATAAAGCTCATATGTACCCGGAGGCAGATCAAAGCCTACTTCTGCTTCATATCCCTCATCCAGAGAATACCGGGGCCTGTCACTGTCTTCCCATACGGTTATACCGGGACCGGAAATCCCGGAAAAAGAATACGACACCTTGCTTTGATATTCGTCTCTAACATTATTGATCACACTCGGCAAAATGCCGAACAGAATAGTGAAAACCGTTATAATCACACCCAGCCTGGACGCTTTGCTGCTCGTCTTTTCCTTTTGCTTCTTCGTTACTGTATCTGCCCTGCGCGCCTGCTGCTGATATGTCTTTGTATTCATTTTGGATGCACGCTTCTGGCCGGAGAACCTCCTGTCCCCCAAAGGCACCTGCTGCTCCCGCATTGCTTTTTTTGCCTGCTCCGTCGCATGGCGGTAATGATCGCTGCGGTTTTCATTCAAATGATACAGAACTTCATCCTTCCGATAAGGCATCCCGCAAAGCGTACATCTCCCGTCTGCAATCGGTCCATCACAGACCTGGCATCTTTTTCCTCTCATATTACCGTCTCCTGCCCTCATATATTCCAATAACCGATACATTTTCTTTTTACTATTGTATCTATTTTTTAAAAATCTTTCAAGGTTAAAATTGCAAAGGAGGATTTTTCCTGTTATAATGAAAAAATGTTTTATTCTACTTTTGAAGGAGGACTTCCCATGGAACAAATCAAAATTCCTACAGGCTATCAATCAGACCTGAATCTGCATGATACCCAGGTTGCTATTAAAACGGTTAAAGACTTTTTCCAGCAGACCTTAGCGCAAAAGCTGAATCTGCTCCGTGTTTCCGCCCCCATCTTCGTGGCACCGAGCACAGGTCTGAACGATAACTTAAACGGCGTGGAACGCCCTGTCAGCTTCGATATCAAAGGTCAGGATGAAAACGCTGAAATCGTTCATTCCCTTGCCAAATGGAAACGCTATGCACTGAAAAAATACGGCTTTTCCCACGGCGAAGGACTGTATACGGACATGGTTGCAATCCGCCGGGATGAGGACATAGACAATATCCACTCTGTCTATGTAGACCAGTGGGATTGGGAAAAGATCATCTCCAAGGAAGAACGCAGCATGGATACTCTGATCCATACGGTCCGTTCTATCTACGCCGTTCTGCGCAAAACTGAGAAATACATGGCAGTACAGTATGATTACATAGAGGAAATTCTTCCGAAAGAAATCGCTTTTGTTACCACACAGGAGCTGGTAGATATGTATCCGGACTGTACCCCCAAGGAACGTGAATATAAGATTGTCAAAGAAAAAGGGGCTGTCTTCCTCATGCAGGTAGGCAAAACCTTAAGCAACGGCGAACGCCACGACGGACGTGCACCGGACTATGACGATTGGGAATTAAACGGTGATATTCTGGTATATTATCCGATACTGGACATTGCCCTGGAACTGTCCTCCATGGGTATCCGTGTAGATGAAGATGCTCTTGACAAACAGCTTTCTATCGCCGGCTGTGACGACCGCAGAGAGCTGGATTTCCAGAAGGCAATCTTCAGCAAAGAACTGCCGTATACCATCGGAGGCGGTATCGGCCAGTCCAGAATCTGTATGTTTTTCCTGCGCAAAGCACACATCGGTGAGGTTCATGCCTCTCTGTGGCCCGCAGCCGTACAGGAGGAAGCTGCTGCACACGGCGTACAGCTCTTATAATAACGACAGCATAAAAAAGCGTCTTCGACTTGAATATGTTTACACAGTTCTATTAGTTAGCCAAAATAGAGCATATAAATAACCTTGACACAGCGTTGTCAAGGTTATTATAATATAATCAAGCTATGGAGGTGATGAATTGCAAGAAAGCAGACTGTTTAGAATTTTGTATTATCTATTGGATAAGGGGCGCGCTACTGCTCCCGAATTAGCAGAGAAATTTGAAGTATCTGTCCGCACAATTTATCGTGATGTGGACGCTATAAGTAGCGCGGGTATTCCTATCTATGTTACAACTGGAAGAAATGGCGGCATACAGTTTCTTGATGATTATGTCCTCAATAAATCTTTTTTTTCAGATAGCGAAAAGTTAGAAATATTATCCAGTTTACAAAGTCTATCAGCCGTTCAATATCCAGAAGTAGACACCATTTTGAGCAAACTTGGTGCCATTTTTCAAACCAGTTTAACCGACTGGATCGACGTAGATTTTTCACGTTGGGGAAGTGTTGCGGAAAACGAAAATAGATTGTTTAGACAACTAAAACAAGCTATATTAGAAAACCATGAAATCACCTTTGATTATCACGCTTCTTCCGGGGATAGCTGTAAAAGAAATGTATATCCATACAAATTAGTCTATAAAGACAAGGCATGGTATTTGTATGCTCTATGTCTTTCGCAAAATGAAAACAGATTGTTTCGTCTTTCAAGGATAAAAAACCTAAATTTAACCAAAATACATTTTGAACGAAAAGCAGATACATACCAGTATCATTCCGTTTTTCCAATGCCGGAGGAAATAGGAAATTTAATAGACTTAGAATTGGAATTTACTTTAGATGTTGGGTATAGGTTGTTTGATACGCTGGACGATACAGCTATTACAAAGCATGAAAACGGATATACGGTTAAACTCACCCTGCCGGAAAATGATTGGATATATGATTTTCTTATGTCATTCGGAAACAAAGTAACAATCATTCGACCTAAATCTATTCGTCGAACATTGAAAACAAAGCATGAAGAAGCAAGCAATCATCATAAAGGAGAATAAAGACATGAATATTAAAAAAGAAATTGAAACAAAAGTAGGTGTAGCAAACGGTATATATCTAAACAATATTGATGTTGACCCACTCACGATTAAAGCGATTATGATAAATGAAGTTGTCTCCTCTGACCCCTTACAAGATTTTTATGGAACCCCCGACGCTGATTATCTGAAAACAGCTATTCCTCTTTTACAAGGAGCAGGAGCAGAGGTTACTTCCATACAAGACATATTACAAAAGGGTATCTATATCACAAATGCTGTAAAAATTCCAAAGACAGAATATGCTATTGATAAAAGTAGCATTGAAAGTAGTTTGCCTTATTTAGAAGCAGAGATTTCTTTATTCCCCAATATAAAAGTTATTATGCTTATGGGTGATGTTGCAAAGAAAGCCTTTAACATGATTGCGAAAAAGTCAACGAAGAAAAATGCTGTTCCCGCCGTTTCGACCTATAAATTGCGGAATAGCGAAATTTATTATAAGGGTATCCGAGTAATGCCCTCATATATAATGACAGGAGGAAACATTTTAATCGAAAAGTCAAAAGTAACAATGGCAACCGAGGACATTGCTACTATGTTAGAAATAATCAAGTAAAAGCAACATAAAAATTTTGAAAGCCTGACAACCACTGTCAGACTTTTATTTTTATACTTGGAGAAAAAACTTTAAGAGGTAGGGTATGAAAGCAAAAACATTAAACCGAAATTTTTTATTTCTGATAATAGGACAGGCTTCATCTATGTTTGGAACTGTTTTACTCAAATTTACCGTTTCTTTGTTAATACTTGATCTAACCAGTTCCGCCGCTTTGTTTGGGACAATTACAGCAATCAGTTATCTGCCCCCTATTTTTTTATCTCCTATCGGCGGTATTATAGCTGATCGCAATAATAAAAGAAATCTTATGATTGCTTTAGATAGCCTATATGGTATTATGGCTGTCCTATTAGTGCTTTCATTATCATTTTCCCATGTGCTTATTTTGGTAACTATTATCATGGTAGGATTGGCAGTTGTATCTTCTTTTGAAACCCCTGTCGTGCAATCAAGCATACCACTCATTCAAGAAAAAGACAGCCTCATACAATCCAATGCCATTGTTAGTCAAATAAATATGCTTGCTAATCTAATTGTACCGTTATTAGCAGGATTGCTTTATAGTGCAGTTGGAAAAGCATATTTACAGGGTGTACGAATTATTTTTTGGGGGTGTGCCATTTGTTTTTTTTCTGCCGCTATCCTTGAAGCGTTCATAAAAATACCGCATATTACATTGCCCCAAATTAGCAACCCATTACACACAATAAAAAGGGACTTAGGCGAAAGTTTATATTTCCTAACATCAAAACAGATATATGTATTCAAAGCAATTCTTCTAAATGCTGCTTTTGTTTTACTGATACAGCCTTTAATTACAACAGGCGCACCATTCATAATACGAGTTGTACTTAATTTGAACTCTGTATTAAATGGTCTGTCACAGGCTTTTATGGGAGCTGCCGGACTTACAGGAGGGATAATTGCCGGAGCGATTGCTAATAAATTCAAAACAGACAAAATCTATCGGCTGTTCTGGATTATGGGTATATCAATAGCTGTTTTTGGCACAAGTCTTTTGTTTAATCTTTCTGCAAACTTGACTTATATTATTCTTGTAATTATTGGCATTGTTATTTTCGTGAGTGCAAGCATAGCGGGGATTTATATTATGTCAGCCATTCAACAGAATGTACCCGATGATATGTTGGGACGTATCATGTCCTTTTATTCAGCAATAGTAAGCGTTGCTCTACCAGTAGGTATTTTAGTCTATGGCTATCTATATGAAAAGTTTATAAATTATCTCCCTGTTATAATGTTTTTAACCTCAATCGCAATATTAGTCATAGGCTATATTGGCAAAAAAACCTATCGCCATTTATAAAATATCAACTTTATAATACATAAGAAAATTTTGTATCTGCCGGATGACGGCAAAAGAAAAAAAGCCGTCATACAGCAGAGGTATTTTCACGCGCCTAATTTTACACGGCGGCTTTTGAGAGATCAAAGCCGTCGTTTCTTTTATCCTCTAAAGTAATACGCGGTTTTTGTTAAAGCGGCTGCGAAAGGAGGAGCAAAACAATGTCGGAGAAAAGACGTGATAATAGAAACCGCATTTTGCGTTCGGGAGAGAGCCAACGAAAAGACGGGAGATATACTTACAAATATACTGATACTTTTGGCAAAGTGCAATTTGTCTACGCTTGGAAGTTAGTGCCTACGGACAAAACCCCTGCCGGGAAGCGCGACGACATATCCCTTAGAGAAAAGGAAAAAGAGATACAGAAAGACCTTGACGACGGGATAGACACAATCGGAAAGAAAATGACGGTATGCGAGCTTTACGCAAAGCAGACGCGCCACCGGGGAAATGTAAGGTACAACACCACACAGGGGCGCAAGCGGCTGATGAAGCTGCTGGAAGCGGATAAACTTGGTTCCTGCCCTATTGACAGTGTGAAGCTGTCCGACGCGAAAGAATGGGCGTTACGCATGAAAGAAAAGGGAATATCCTACAAGACCATAAGCAATGACAAGCGTTCCTTAAAAGCCGCGTTCTATACGGCGATACAGGACGACTGCATAAGGAAAAACCCCTTTGACTTTCAGCTTAACACCGTGATCGAGGACGACACAGAGCCGAAAGTACCCCTCACAGCGGAACAGGAAGTAAGCCTTTTATCCTTTATGCAAAGTGATAGCGTCTATCAGAAATACCGTGACGAGGTTATCATACTATTAGGGACAGGGCTTCGGATTTCCGAACTCTGCGGGCTGACTGAAACCGACCTTGACTTTGAAAACCGGGTAATCAATGTAGACCACCAGCTTTTACGGAGCGCGGAAACCGGGTACTACATAGAAAAGCCTAAAACGCAAAGCGGTATCAGACAGATTCCAATGAGTGAAAAAGTGTATGAAGCGTTGGGGCGCGTGTTGGAAAACCGCAAGGGCGCGAAAACGACCACCATTGACGGGTACAGCAATTTCCTTTTCCTCAACCGGGACGGCAACCCTAAAACAAATATAAACTATGCTACAATGTTTCGGGGGCTTGCAAAAAAGTATAACAAATGCCATGAGGAAGCCTTACCCAAAGTAATGACACCGCACACCTTACGCCATACGTTCTGCACCAATTTAGCCAATGCGGGCATGAACCCGAAAGCGTTACAGTATATCATGGGACACTCCAATATCACCATGACGCTGAACTACTACGCACACGCAAC
>ERZ781272.258-NODE-258-length-54404-cov-10.268524_pt1 | contig 54404 bp, 45 predicted proteins | sample MGYA00375850_ERZ781272 | MGnify/ENA primary metagenome ERZ781272 (study PRJEB29790, sample SAMN06051246) | human gut metagenome | host: Homo sapiens | place: USA: Cincinnati, Ohio | collected 2013-06-21 | study: EMG produced TPA metagenomics assembly of the Gut...
GCCGCCGGGCCGACGAGTCTAGCGCCAACACGGGGGGCGGGGGCGGGGAGAAGGCGGTGGCAAAAGGCCGCCCGCCCCAGCCACAGCCGTTCCCTCTGGGTGTCCAGATCCCGGATGGACTGTTCCACCGCCTCGGAACGCCGGCGGGCCTCCTCCACGTCCACCCACCTTTCCCGGTAGGCATTGGCCCGAGCAAGGATGTCGTCGGGGAATTGGCTCTCAGAGCGGGCGAGGATGGCCCTCCGTTCCCGGTCCCACTCCCGCCGACTCTTCCGGGCGGCCAGCAGGAATCCCACGCCTGCCGCCAGTTCCAGCCCGGCGGCCGCAAAAAACAGGTAATTCCCCTGGGAGAGCGCGCCGGCGCCCCCGAAGGCCGCGGCGGCCAGCAAAAACAGCACGCCTACCGCCATTTGAGGCGTCGCCCTCTTTTGTTCCAGCTCCCGGACCCGCGCGGCGTCCTCATTGGCCCGCTTCCACGCCCGGTCCGGGTCCATACCGTCAAATACCGGGTCCGCCGCCGCCTGCTCGGCACGGTCCACCGCCCGCCGGGCGGGCTCCCGCTGGTTCTGAGCCTCCTTTTGACTGGCCTCCAGGGTCTTGAGGTAGGCCAGCTCCCCCTGGGCCTGCCGCAGCTTCTCTTTGTCGGGCAGGGGCCCGGCCTCGGCCTCCAGGTCCGCCAGCTCCCTTCGGGCGGCCTCCAGCTCGGCCACGGCAGCCTTGTACTGCTCCCGCCGGGCCCATTCCTGCCGGGCCTTCTGGGCGGCGGCTTCCGCCTCCAGCGCCCCTTTTCGTGCCGTCAGCTCGTCCCGCTGGCTCTCCACCTCGCCGGCCTGCCGGGTGAGCTGCCGCATCTGGGCCAGCTCCCCCTCTATCCCGGTCCGCTCCTCCTCCAGCCGGGGGATGAGCCCGGTCTTGTTGTGCCTGCGGCGGTTGAGCCACCCCCGCAGGGTCTTTTCCGTCTGGGAGTAGGACACGTCCTCCTCCCCGGAGGACACCAGGGCGGCGATGCGCTTTTCCAGGTCCGGGTCGGCGTCGATGGGCACCCCGGACTGACCCACAAAGGCGGTGCGCTGGAACGTCTCCCGGCCCACCCCCAGCAGGACCTCCCCGCAGTTTTCCGCCGTCAGGCCGGATACGGCCTCCCCCGTTCCGGTATAGACCGCCTCGAAACCGCCTAAGGGGCTGGCCCCCTTGGCAAACCGGCGCAGGGTGATGTCCTGCCCCCTCCAGGTCAGCTCGATCTCCCCGGCCATGGGGGCGCCGGACCAGGGGGCGTAGCGGTTCTTCTCCGCCAGGGCGGTCCTGGTGTCCCGCTCCCGGGTGGGAATGCCGTAGAGCATGGCCCGCAGGAAGGCGCACCAGGTGGACTTGCCCGCCTCGTTGGGGGCGGTGAGAATGTTCAGGCCCTCCCTCAGCTCCAGGACGGCCCCGTCCAGCTTGCCGAAGGTGGCGGTCATTTTTTTGATCTTCATGCCATGGGCTCCTCCCTATGCTCCAGCGCCGCCAGCCCAAAGCGGACGGCCCGCTCCAGGTCGGCGCGCGCCCCGTCGTCAGCCGCGGCGGCCAGGCGCTCCTGCATCCGGCGCAGGAACAGCCCCGTGAGGGTGTCCTCCCCGGCCCGATCCCACAGGTCCCGGGGGACCGCCGTCTCGTCCCGGAGCTCGGCGCGGTAGAACCGGGCGGCGGCCACCGCCTCCAAGGGCGCCAGGTCCAGCCCCTCCACTCCGCTCTCCCCGGTGAGCCGGATGCGCACGATGTCCTCCGCCCCGTCGTCGGGCAGGGCGGCGGCCAGGGCGGCGGCGGGGTCGGGGCCGGACACGTCGGCCTCCAGGACGCGGTAGCGGCGGCGGGCCAGAGGTACGAATTCCTCCTCCACTCCGCCGTCGTCCCGGACCGTGATCCACAGGCAGCCCTTGTCCCCCAGCTCGTCGAAGCCCCGCCCCTCGGGGCAGCCGGGGTAGGCCCAGAAGGTCTCTCCCGCCCGCCGGAGGCCCGACCGGGCGTGGATGTGCCCGAGGGCCAGATAGGTCAGGCCCGAGGCGGCGATCTCCTCCGGCCCGATGGGGCCGTAGCGCCCCCGGCCCTCCACGTCCCCGTGGAGGACCCCCAGGTGGAGCCGTCCGTCCGCCGGGGCGGCAAAGCCCGCCAGGGGTGAATCCTCCCGGGCGGGGGCGGTGAAGGCCGCCCCCCAGACGGTGCAGGCCTTTCCCTCCAGCTCCACCGGCGTCAGCCCGGCCCGGCGAAAGAGATGCACGTTGTCCGGCCAGGCCAGCCGGGCGTAAGGGGACCGGGCGCTGTAAAAGTCATGGTTGCCCGGGGCGATAAACACCGGGCAGCCGGTCTGCCCCAGGGTCCGGACCAGGGCCTGTCCGGTCTCGGCATAGAGCTCGCCGCCGTCGAACAGGTCGCCGGAGAGCAGCACCAGGTCGGCTCCGCGGCTCCGGGCCAGCTCGGCCAGGCGGGCGAGCAGCTCCCGCTGCTCCCCCCGGCGCTCGGCGGCCTGCTCGGCGTTCAACGAGGCGAAGGGCGCATCCAAATGGAAGTCTGCCGCGTGTAAGATCTGTATGGGCATACTTGCTCCTTTCCAGGCGTCATTCTGCGATGTCCACCCGCTCCACATGCACGCACCTTCTCGTCTCCGTGTCAAGGGAGAAGAGGACGGCCTCCAGCTTGCAGGGGCCGGGGGCGGGCTCGAAGCGCATGGGCAGCCCCCCCAGGAAGCGGTTGACGGCCTGCTCGTGCTTCATGCCCAGCACCGACCGGGCCGGGCCGGTCATGCCCAGGTCGGTGACGAAGCCCAGTCCCCGGTCCAGCACCTGGCAGTCGGCGGTGGGCACATGGGTGTGGGTCCCCCAAAGGGCCTGCACCCTGCCGTCCAAATAGTAGGCCATGGCCCCCTTTTCGCTGGTGGCCTCTGCGTGGAAGTCCACCAGGCACAGGTCGGCGTCCAGGTGGCGCAGAAGCCGGTCCGCCACGGTGAAGGGGTTGTCGAAGTTGGAGTCCATCTCGCACCGGCCGATGAGGTTCATCACAGCCACGCGCAGGCCACGCGGCCCTTCGTAGATTCCCAGTCCCCGGCCGGGGACCCGGCTGGTGTAGTTGGCGGGCCGCAGGATCCAGGACACATCGTCCAGCAGGTCCTTGATCTGGATGCGGTTCCAGGTGTGGTTGCCCAGGGTGACCACGTCGGCCCCGGCCTCATAGATGGCCCTGGCCTGCCGGGGCAGGATCCCCACGCCGGAGGCGTTCTCCCCGTTGACCACCGTGAAGTGGACGCCGTGGAGCTTCTGCACGGAGCGCAGGTGCTGCTCCAAAAAGGCCAGGCCCTGCTCGCCCACCACGTCGCCCACCGCCAAAACGTTCATGATCATGCTCGTTCCTCCAAAGATAAAATCGCCAGCTCGTCGTAGCCGGTCTCCCCGTCCCGCTCCGCCCCGAAGCGGACTCCGTCCAGCTCCAGAAGCACCACCTCGGCGGTGGTGTTGACGATGCAGCCCTCCATCAGGTGGCCGCCCAGGACGGTCAGGTCCTCCCGGGCCAGGGCGATGTGCAGATGGGTCCGCGCCGTCGAGAGGGTCCCCATGAGGGAGACGATCTCCAGCGGCTCATTCAGCTCCCGCACCGTGACGCCGGAGGCGTCCCGTACCCGGGCCCGGGTGACGCAGCCCACCCCCGAGACCACCGTCCCGGCGGCGATGCGGCGAGTCCGGGCATACTCCTGCAGGGCCTTCAGCAAATCACTCCCCCGGCGCAGCCGGAACACATGGGTCTTCATACGCTCCCCCCGTCCTCAGGGTTTTTATTATATGTCATTTTCGTACAAAGGGCAAACAGAAAACGCCCCGCCGCGAAAGCGGCGGAGCGTTCCAGGGCTCTTTCTTCCCATTCCCCGCTCCGGCGGACCGGCGTTTACCGCACCGCCCCCAGCCGGGTGAGCGGGAAAACCACCCACTCCGCCCGGCCCAGCACATACCGGGCGTCCACCGCCCCCAGCGCCGGGTTCCGGCTGTCGTTGGAGACGTTTCGGTTGTCTCCCAGGACAAAGATACAGCCCTCCGGCACGGTGAGGGAGGTGACGGTCTGCCAGTGCCTCTGGGTCATTGGCTCCAGGATATAGTCCTCCTCCAGGGCCCGGCCGTCCACGGACACGGCACCGGCGGCGTAGTCGATGTCCACCCTCTGGCCGCTCACGGCGACGATGCGCTTGACAATGGGCCCCTCCACGTCATCGAACTCCTTGGAGAGTACCACCACGTCTCCCTGCCGGGGCGTGTAGCCGATGCTCCGCACCACCATCCAGTCCCAGTCCTGGAGGGTGGGCTCCATGGAGGTCCCATCCACCGGCGTCAGGCGGCCCAGGAACAGGAATACCAGCACCAGGGCCACCGCTACGGACGCCAGAGCCTGGAGCCAGAAATAGAGGCCGACCGCCAGAGGCTCCCGGTCTGTCATGCCTCCTCCCGCTCTGCGTAGCGGTCCTGATGGACCCGCTCCTCCAGATAGCGGTCGTGGGGCTCTTTTACCTTTTCGGTCTTTCCGGCGGCCAGGATGCCCACGGGCCGGATATAGTCTGGCAGGGCGCACAGCTCGGTGATCTTGTCGATGCGCACCGGGTCGGGGTGGACCCCCACCCACAGGCTGCCATAGCCCAGCTCGGTGGCCTCGATGAGCATGTTCTCCAAAGCGGCGGAGCCGTCCATGATCCACCAGTCCCCCTGAATCTTGCACTTGCGCAGGTCGGCGCACACCAGGATGTTCAGGGGGGCGGTGCGCATGGCGAAGCCGTTGGGGTGGACGGAGATAAACTGCTCGATGGCGGCCTTGTCCGTCATACGGATAAAGACCCACTCCCGGTTGTCCTTGGCGGACGGGGCGGCCATGCCGGCCATGAGGATCTTCTTCACGTCCTCGGCGGGGACAGGCGTATCCAGGAATTTACGGATGCTGCGGCGGCGGAAAATGGCGTTCATGTGATCGTTCCTTTCTTAAAAAAAGCGGGACCCCTTCGGGCCCCGCTTCCTTATTTGGCGTACTCGATGACCTTGGTCTCCCGCAGGACATGCACCTTGATCTGGCCGGGATACTCCAGCTCTTCCTCGATCTTCTTGGCGATGTCCCGGGCCAGCAGGACCATCTGGTCCTCGGAGACCTGCTCGGGCTTGACCATGATGCGGACCTCGCGGCCGGCCTGGATGGCGTAGGATTTTTCCACTCCGGGGAAGGAAGAGGTGACCTCCTCCAGCTTTTCCAGGCGCTTGATATAGTTCTCCAGATTCTCCCGCCGGGCGCCGGGGCGGGCGGCGGAGATGGCGTCGGCCGCCTGCACCAGGCAGGCCACCACCGTCTTGGGCTCCACGTCGTTGTGGTGGGCCTCGATGGCGTGGACGATGGCCTCGGACTCCTTGTACTTCCGGGCCAGCTCCACACCGATGGCCACGTGGGAGCCCTCCACCTCGTGGTCGATGGCCTTGCCCAGATCGTGGAGCAGACCCGCCCGCTTGGCCTCGGCCACGTTGGCGCCGATCTCGGCGGCCAGCAGGCCCGCCACATGGGAGACCTCGATGGAGTGGTTGAGCACGTTTTGGCCGTAGCTGGTGCGGTACTTCATGCGGCCCAGCAGCTTGACCAGCTCGGGGTGCAGGCCGTGGACGTTGGTCTCAAACACGGCCCGCTCGCCCTCGGCCTTGATGGTGGCGTCCACTTCCCGCTTGGCCTTCTCCACCATCTCCTCGATGCGGGCGGGGTGGATGCGGCCGTCCAGAATGAGCTTTTCCAGGGCGATCCGGGCGATCTCCCGTCGGACGGGGTCGAAGCAGGAGACTGTGATGGCCTCCGGCGTGTCGTCGATGATCAGATCCACCCCGGTGAGGGTCTCCAGAGTGCGGATGTTGCGGCCTTCGCGGCCAATGATCCGGCCCTTCATCTCGTCGTTGGGCAGGGGCACCACCGAAACGGTGGCCTCGGCCACGTGGTCGGCGGCGCAGCGCTGGATAGCCAGAGAGATCATCTCCCGGGCCATGGTGTCAGCCTCTTCCTTGAAGCGGGCCTCGATCTCCTTGATCTTCATGGCCGACTCATGGGTGACCTCGGTCTCCAACTGGGAGATGAGGTAGTTCTTGGCCTCCTCGGCGGTGAAGCCGGAGATGCGCTCCAGCACTTCCATCTGGGTCTTTTTGACGGTGGCGACCTCCTCCCGGGACTCTTCCAGCTCGCTGAGCTTCCGGGCGAGGGTCTCCTCTTTCTTCTCGATGTTGTCGGTCTTGCGGTCCAGGGTCTCTTCCTTCTGCTGGAGCCGCCGCTCCTGCTTTTGCAGGTCGCTGCGGCGCTCCTTGACTTCCTTCTCATACTCGTTACGGGCCTTCAGGATCTCTTCCTTCGCCTCCACCAACGCCTCCCGCTTTTTGCTCTCGGCGCTCTTGATGGATTCGTTGATGATGCGCTTGGCCTCCTCCTCCGCGCTGGAGATCTCCTTCTCGGAAATATTCTTGCGGATTTGGATGCCGGCGAAGATGCCTATGACCAGCCCGACTATGATGCCAATCAGGGCGTATAACCACGGCATAAGTTAGGGACACACCTCCTGTTTCATTTTTGTTGGCTCGGAATGGAATTGCATAAAATGAGTCGTGTAGGATAATCCCACACGATTTGTGAAAAACCTCCCCCGGAGTTCTTCAGTTTTAGCCATTTATATTGTAAAACGATGATGCTTTTCTGTCAAGAACTTTCGCACCCTAAAGAAGCACGGAATCTCCCCGTCGGCCGCGCTAGGGCCCCTCCGGCAGAGAGTCGTCCTCCCGGATCCAGTCCTCCACGTGGACGACGGCATACTCGGCAGGGGTGCGCCGGATGACCACCCGGCAGATACCGGCGTTGATGATCAGCCTGCGGCACATGGAGCAGGAGGTGGCGTCTCCCAGCAGCTCGCCGGTCTTGGCGTCCCGTCCGGCCAGATAGAGCGTCCCCCCCAAAATCTCGCTGCGGGCGGCAGAGATGATGGCATTGGCCTCCGCGTGAACAGAGCGGCACAGCTCATAGCGCTGGCCCGAGGGCACCTGGAGCGCCTCCCGGGTGCAGTAGCCCAGATCGGTACAGTTCCGCCGGCCCCTGGGCGCGCCGTTGTACCCGGTGGCCACGATCTCGTCGTTTTTGACGATGATGGCGCCGTAGCACCGGCGCAGGCAGGTGGCCCGCTTGAGTACGGTCTCAGCAATGTCCAAATAATAGTTTTCCTTGTCAATACGGGCCATATGGCGCCTCCTCAAGTCGTTTTTATCAGTATAACGGCTTTCCCCTGTCAATGCAAGGGGCACAATTCACACATTGTTTACGTTTGATTTCTTGACGGTTTCCCCGTCAGGCGCTATCATTACTGGTGGTGGATGCGGTGCATCCAAATAGGGCGGAAGGGAGATTACGGGCGCCTATGAACTTCATACAACGTCTCATGTACGGCCGGTATGGCGTGGACCAGCTCTCCGTTTTCCTCTTCGCCCTCTACCTGGTCTTCTATTTATTGTCTGTGGTCTTCCACAACTCCTTCTTCTCCCTGCTGTCGATGGCGCCCATCCTGTGGGCTGTCTTCCGGATGTTCTCCCGGAACATCGTCCGGCGACGGGGGGAAAACGCCCGCTTTATGACGGTGGCCGGACCGGCCATCCGCTGGGTGAAGCTCCGGCGCACCATTCACCGGGATAAGGATCACCTCTACTTCAAATGCCCCAACTGCGGGCAGCAGCTTCGGGCCCCCAGGGGGAAGGGCAAGATCACGGTGAACTGCCGCAACTGCGGCGTCAGCTTCGAGGAAAAAACCTGATGGATTTCAGACAGGCGCGCGGCCAGGCCGCGCGCCTGTCTTTTCTGCCCCGAAACAGGAAAAACGCGGGTCTGTTATAACAGACCCGCGTTTTTGTCGTGCAGGGAATGGGAAAGAGAGAAATGAGAGGAGATTGTGTGTGATCGCTGTTCTTCATCTGGCCTGTCATTATCCTACTACAGCAGCCCGGGGAAAGGATGAATGCGCTGTGAACGAAACATAAATAAAATCTGAACAACTCCGCCGATTCCCTGCAAGCAATGGAGGGAGGACCCTATTTCCCCACGCAGAACCGGGCAAAGATACGCTCCACCACGTCCTCCCGGACGCTGCGGCCGGTGAGCTCCCCCAGCGCCGCCATGGCCCCCTCCACATCGGTGAGGACGGCGTCGGGGGTGATGCCCAGGGCCAGGCCCTCCGATGCGGCGCGCACGCTCTCCAGGGCCCTGCGGGCGGCCTCGGCCTGCCGGGCGTTGGTGAGCACGGCTCCCGCCTCCCCGGCTGCGGGCTGGGGGAACATGCCGGCCACCAACTCCCCCAGGTCCTCCAGGCCGGCCCCGGCCTTGGCGCTCACCGGGGTCGCGGGGGCCAGATGCAGGTCCTCGGTGAAATCCAGGCCCTGCGGCAGGTCGGCCTTGTTGAGGACCAGAATGGTGGGAGCCAGGTCCACAGCCTGCCGGACCAGCTCCTTGTCCTCCTCCGTGGCGGGCCGGGACTGGTCCAGGACCACCAGGATGAGGCCCGCCTCCTCCATGGCCCTGCGGCTGCGTTCCACCCCCAATCGCTCCACCGGGTCTTCGGTCTTCCGCAGCCCGGCGGTATCAATGAGACGCAGCAGCACGCCTCCCAGCCGGACGGTTTCCTCCACGGTATCCCGGGTGGTGCCGGGGATGGGAGTGACGATGGCCCGCTCATACCCCAGCAGGGCGTTGAGCAGAGAGGACTTGCCCGCGTTGGGAGCCCCCACGATGGCGCAGGGCACCCCCTGCACCAAATACTTGCCCCGGTCGTAGGTCTCCAGCAGAGCCGACAGCCCGTCCGTCGCCGCCGCCAGCGCGGCGGCGAGCTCCGAGGCCCGGAAGGGGTCGATGTCCTCGTCGGGGTAGTCCAGCACGGCGTGAAAGTGGGCCATCAGGTCCACCAGGCCGTTATAGACCGCCTCCACCCGGCGTGAGAGGGCGCCCCCCAACTGCCCCGCCGCCGTCCGGACGGCGGCGTCGGTCCGGGCCTCCAGCAAATCTCCCACCGCCTCGGCCTGAGGCAGGTCCAGCCTGCCGTTGAGGAAGGCCCGGCGGGTAAACTCCCCCGGCCCGGCCGGGCGGGCCCCGGCAGCGCAAAGGGCCTCCAGCCCCAGCGTGAGCACCATGGGGGAGCCGTGGCACTGGAGCTCGGCCGTGTCCTCCCCCGTGTAGCTGTTGGGCCCCCGGGAGACGGTGGCCAGCACCTGGTCGATGGGGCTGCCCTGCCCGTCCAGCAGCGTGCCGTAGACCAGCTTGCGGTCGGGCGCGGCGGCCATAGGTCCGCCCCGGGCGGCGCGGAATACCCGGTCCACCGCCTCCAGGGCCCCCGGCCCGGACAGGCGCAGGATGCCGATGGCGGCGGGCACCGGGGCAGTGGAGATGGCGGCGATGAGATCAGACATAAAGCTCCCTCCGGACCCTTTGGGGGTTCATAGAAAAATTTGTGTAAGTTGCGCGTCAATTTCCTCTTGACATCCTCTTATGTCAACCATTTCTGTATATGAGCCGCGTTGAAGTTGACATAACCGTCTGTGGAAAACCCTGTGGACAATGTGGAAAACCCTTGTGGAACCTGCATTCTTTACAAATTCGTTACATTATGCCGGTGCATATGGTGATGAATAACGGCTGTAAAAAGGAAATCGCGCCGCCCAGGGCCGGGCGGCGCGTGACCGTTTGCATCTCAGCGCTGCTCTCCCAGCCGGTCCGCGATCACCCGCGCCACCTTTACTCCGGACGCTCCTGCCTGAGCCAGGCCGCGGGTGATGCCGGCGCCGTCGCCCACGGCGAACATGCCCGGCAGCTCGGTCTCCAGCTCGGAGCTCAGGGACAGCCGGGAGGAGTAGAACTTGACCTCTGCGCCATAGAGCAGAGTATCGTAGTTGGCGGTGCCGGGGGCCAGCTTGTCCAACTGGTAGATCATCTCGATGATGTCGTCCAACTGCCGCTTGGGCAGGGCCAGGGACAGATCGCCGGGCACGGCGGCGGTCAGGGTCGGCCGGGTAAAGGACTTACTCATGCGGTGGTCGTTGGTCCGCACCCCCTTCACCAGGTCCCCAAAGCGCTGGACCAGCACGCCGCCGGCCAGCATGTTGGACAGGGAGGCGATGTGCTTGCCGTAGCGGTAGGGCTCGTTAAAGGGCTCGGTGAAGCGGTTGGACACCAGCAGTGCGAAGTTGGTGTTCTCGCTCTGGAGGGACGGGTCGGCATAGGAGTGGCCGTTGACGGTGTTGATGCCCTCCACATTCTCCGCCACCACATGGCCGTAGGGATTCATGCAGAAGGTGCGTACCTGGTCCCCGTACTGCTTGGTGCGGTAGACCAGCTTGGACTCGTACACCACGTCGGTGATGTGCTCGAAGACCCGGGCGGGCAGCTCTACCCGCACGCCGATGTCCACCTGGTTGTTGATGAGGGCGATACCCAGATCCTTGCACTGGTTGGCGAACCACTCGGCGCCGGAGCGGCCGGGCGCGGCGATGAGCCAGCCGCAGGACACCTCCGCCCCGCCCTCCAGCTCCAGGCGGTAGCCCTTCTCCGCCCGCCGGATGCCCCGCACGGCGGTGTTGAACCGGAACTCCACCCGCTGCCGCAGGTCCTCATAGATGTTCTGGAGGATGACCAGATTCTTTTCCGTCCCCAGATGCTTGACCTTGGCCTGGAGCAGGTGCAGGTCGAACTCCAGGGCCCTTTTCTCCAGCGCCCGGGCCTCGGGAGTGTCGGTGGAGTACATCTCCTCCGTGGCCCCGTGCCCCACGTTGATGGAATCCACATACCCGATGAGGTCCATGACCTCCTTGGCAGGCATGAAATCGGTGAGCCAGCCGCCGAAGGCGGTGGTGAAATTGAACTTCCCGTCGGAGAAGGCCCCGGCGCCGCCGAAGCCGCACATGGTGTCGCACACCTTGCACTGGATGCAGTCCTTCACCCTGCCCGCTACGATGGGACAGCTCCGGCGGTAGATGTCGCGGCCCTGCTCCAGCACTACCACCTTCAGCTCGGGGCGCAGCCGCGCCAGCTCGTAGCCCGCATAGATCCCGGCCTCGCCGCAGCCAATGATGGCCACGTCATAACGTTCGCTCATTTTTTCCATACTCCTTTGCAGCAGGTGTGGGGACATACTTTATCTATTATAGTATAACACATTCTGTCAACACATTCACATGCATCCTCGCAGAGCAGCGCGGCGGCCCCCATGGACCGCCGCGCCGTTTTCCCTACTCCTTGGCCTCGTCGATATAACTATATAAGGTATACTTGGAGATACCGAAGAACTTGCACACCTTGTCGCCTGACTTGGTGATGAGAAAGGCCCCCGTCTCGTTGAGGAACTGGATGGCCTTAACCTTGTCCTCCTTGGTCATCAGGGCCACCGGCTTTCCCACGATCTTGACGCTCTGCTCGATGAGCTCATCCAGCAGGTCCCCCACGTTGCGGGAAATGCGCTCCGGTTCCCGCTGGTCCTGGTCGGTGGCGGTGAACTGCTTCAGATTTTCCTCCATGGCCAACATGAGGGTGATGTCGTAGTTGATGGCAAAGATGCCGATGGCCTCGCCGTCGTCGTCCCGGACATAGATGGTGCTGGACTTGAGGATCTTGCCGTCCTTGGTGCGGGTCAGGTAGCTCAGATGGTCGGTCAGGTTCTCCCTGCCGCTGCGCAGGGCCTCCAGCACCACATGAGAGGGGCCGTCCCCCACCTTCCGTCCCGTGACATGGCCGTTTTCAATGGCGACGATGGAGCTGTTGGGGTCGTTGGAGTCCAGGTCGTGGACCACCACCTCGCAGTTGGGCCCGAACTGCCTGGAGATCCCCTTGGCCAACTGGAACAGAAACTGCAGCGTTGATGCACTCAGCATGGGGCCTTTCCTCCATTTCTTTCTTCCTCCTTTTAGCATATCACAAATCGGCAGAATTTCAACAAAAATTGTATGGCCTAAAAATTTTTTAGTTTAACTAAAAAGCGGGTTGCGTTTCTCTGATCCCTGTGGTAAAATGAAGGCGACAGGTGGAAGATGCCTGTGGATATCCGCCAAAACTGCATCGGAATCATGGCTGCAACGGAGTGCTTTGCGCACGGGCTGAAGGAAGAGCTTCAGTCCGCGCGCGTTTTTTATATCCGGCTGTTCCAGAAACCCATCGGTAAGACTGATGCAAAAGGAGGACGACGCTATGCTGCTGATCGGCAACGGCAAACTGTTCACCCGGGACGAGGAGCGTCCCTACCTGCCCGACGGAGCGGTGGTCATCGACGGCGACACCGTCCAAGAGGTAGGGTCCCTGGCCGACATGAAGGCCAAGTACCCGGCTGCGGAATTTGTGGACGCCCGGGGGCAGATCATTCTGCCGGGCCTCATCAATGCCCACACCCACATCTACAGCGGCCTGGCCCGGGGCCTGGCCATCACGGGCAATCACCCCACCAACTTCCTGGAGGTGCTGGAGGGCACCTGGTGGAACATCGACCGCCATCTGACCCTGGACGGCACCCGGGCCTGCGCCTACGCCACGGTGCTGGACTGCATCCGGGACGGCGTCACCACCATCTTTGACCACCACGCCTCCTTCCGGGAGATTCCCGGTTCCCTGTTCGCCATCCAGGATGTGTGTCGGGAGGTGGGCATCCGGGCCAGCCTGTGCTACGAGGTCAGCGAGCGGGACGGCATGGAGAAGTGCAGCGAGGCCATCCGGGAGAACGCCGACTTTGCCAGATGGTGCAGGGAGCAGGACGACGACATGATCCGCGCCATGTTCGGCGGCCACGCCCTGTTCACCCTCTCGGACCGGACCTTTGAGAAGATGGTGGCGGCCAACGACGGCATGACCGGCTTCCACATCCACGTGGCCGAGGGCATGAACGACGTGTACGACTCCCTGCGCAAGTACGGCTGCCGTCCGGTGAACCGGCTGCTCTACAACGGCATTTTGGGGGAAAAGACCCTGCTGGGCCACTGCATCCACCTCTCCCCCGCCGAGCTGGACATCCTACGGGAGACGGGCACCATGGTGGTCAACAATCCGGAGTCCAACATGGGCAACGCCGTGGGCTGCTCCCCGGTGCTCCAGATGATGCAGAAGGGCATTCTGGTGGGCATGGGCACCGACGCCTACACCCACGACATGCTGGAGAGCCTGAAGGTCTTCCTCCTCATCCAGCGGCACAACGCCTGCCTGCCCAATGTGGGCTGGTGCGAGGCCATGGAGATGCTCTTCCAAAACAACGCCAAAATCGCCGCCCGTTTCTTCCAAAAACCCCTGGGCGTGCTGAAGCCCGGGGCCGCCGCCGACGTGATCGTCATGGATTACAAGCCCTTCACCCCCTTCTCGGAGGAGAACCTGGACGGTCACATGCTCTTCGGCATGATGGGCAAGAACTGCCGCACCACCGTCATCAACGGCAAGGTGGTCTACCGGGACCGGGAATTTGTGAACCTGGACGAGGAGGCTGTCAACGCTTGGACCATGGAGCAGAGTAAAAAGCTCTGGGGTGAGCTGAACCACCGCGCCTACTGAGTTTTATCGTCTTTTTCATCAAAAGGAGGAACATCCTATGAGCGACATCATGCGTCCCATCCCCTTCGGTCGGCTCATGGACTGGATTCTGACCGAATACCGCGCCCACGGCAGCGTGTTCGGCGTCACCAAGCTGGTCCGCCACACCAACGGTCAGGCCCTGCCCATCTTTACCGAGAAGATCGAGTCCCCCTACGGCCCCGCCGCCGGCCCCCACACCCAGCTTGCCCAGAACCTGGTAGCGGCCTACGCCGCCGGAAGTCGCTTTTTTGAGCTCAAGACCGTCCAGATCATGGACGGCGAGGAGCTGAGCAAGTGCGTGGCCAAGCCCTGCATCACGGCGGAGGACGAGTGCTACAACTGCGAGTGGTCCACCGAGCTCACCGTGCCCCAGGCCTACGACGAGTACGTCAAGGCGTGGTTCGCCTGCAAGCTGCTGGCCAGAGAGCTGGGCCTGGGCGACCCGGACGGCTTTGTGTTTAACATGTCGGTGGGCTACGACCTGGCCGGCATCCGCAGCGAGAAGATCGACGCCTACATCGAGGGCATGAAGGACGCCTCCGCCTCTCCTGTGTGGAACGCCTGTATGGACTGGACCCTGGCCCATCTGGACCGGTTCCAGAAGGTGGACGCGGCCTACGTGAAGGCCATCTCCCCCAAGGTGTCCGCCTCCATTACCGAGTCCACCCTCCACGGCTGTCCCCCCGACGAGATCGAGCGCATCGCCACCTATCTCATCACCGAGAAGGGGCTCAACACCTATGTCAAGTGCAACCCCACCCTGCTGGGTTACGAATTTGCCCGCAGGACCCTGGACGACCTGGGTTTCGACTACGTGGCCTTTGACGACCACCATTTTGTGGAGGACCTCCAGTGGGCCGACGCGGTGCCCATGTTCCGCCGCCTCACCGCCCTGACCCGGGCGCGAGGTCTGGAGTTCGGCGTCAAGCTGACCAACACCTTCCCGGTGGACGTGGCGGCAGGAGAACTGCCCAGCCAGGAGATGTATATGTCCGGCCGGCCCCTGTACCCCCTCACCCTCTCCCTGGCCCAGCGCATCGCCGCGGAGTTTGACGGCGGGCTGCGCATCTCCTACTCCGGCGGGGCCGACGCTGCCAACATCCGGGGCCTGTTCGACGCGGGCATCTGGCCCATCACCATGGCCACCACCATCCTCAAGCCCGGCGGCTACCAGCGCCTGAGCCAGATCGGCGGAGAGCTGATGGACTGCGGCACTTCTCCCTTCTCCGGCGTGGACGCCGCCAAGGTGGCCGCCCTGGCAGAGGCGGCCCGCACCGGGTCCTCCTGCCGCAAGCCCATCAAGCCCCTGCCCGACCGGAAGAACGGCCGGAAGGTGCCCCTCATCGACTGCTTCGAAGCCCCCTGCCGGGGCGGCTGCCCCATTGAGCAGGATATCCCCGCCTATCTGATGGCCGCCGGGGCGGGCGACCACGAACGAGCCCTGGAAATCATCCTCCAGCGCAACGCCCTGCCCTTCATCACCGGCACCATCTGCCCCCACCACTGCGCGGACAAGTGCATGCGCAATTACTACGAGGAGTCGGTCCACATCCGGGACGTGAAGCTGCAGGCCGCCCGGGGCGGCTATGACGCCCTGCTGCCCAGGCTGCACCCCAAAGCCCCGGTCCCCGGCAAGCGGGTGGCCGTGGTGGGCGGTGGACCGGCCGGCCTGGCCGCCGCCTTTTTCCTGGCCCGGGAGGGAATCGACGTCACCGTCTTTGAGCGCAGACAGGCCCTGGGCGGCATCGTCCGCCACGTCATCCCCGGGTTCCGCATCTCGGACGAGGCCATTGACAGGGATGTGGCCCTGTGCCGGGCCATGGGGGCCAAATTTGCCCTGGGTGTGGACGTACAGTCCGCCGACGCGCTGAAGGCCCAGGGCTTCACCCACGTCATCTTCGCCACCGGGGCCTGGAAGCCGGGCTCCGCCGGGCTGGAGTACGGCGAGGAGCGCGGTGTCCTCGCGTTCCTGGAGCAGGCCAAGTCCGACCCGGCCTCCCTGGATCTGGGGGCCGACGTGGTGGTCATCGGGGGCGGAAACACCGCTATGGACGCCGCCCGGGCTGCCAGGCGCATCCCTGGCGTGGAGCATGTCCGGCTGGTCTACCGCCGTACCCGGCGCTACATGCCCGCCGACGAGGAGGAGCTGGCCCTGGCCCTGGCCGACGGGGTGGAGTTCCTGGAGCTGCTCTCCCCTGTGGGGGTGAAGGACGGAGTCCTGACCTGCCGGGTGATGGAGCTGGGCGCCCCCGATGCGTCGGGCCGCCGCTCGCCGGTGGCCACCGGCAAGACCCGGACCGTCCCCGCCTCCGCCGTCATCGCCGCCGTGGGCGAGCAGGTGGACGGCGCGTTCCTGGCCGCCAACGGCCTTGCCCTGGATCAGAAGGGCCGCCCGGTGGTGGATGAGACCATGCAGACCAGCGTCCCCGGTGTTTTTGCCGTGGGCGATACCAGACGGGGCCCCGCCACAGTGGTGGAGGCCATCGCCGACGCCGCCCGGGCCGCCGGCGCCATCGTCTCCCTGGACCTTGGTAAATACGCCGGGGCCAACATCGGCCCCGACCATCAGGCTCCCCTGGCCGGGCGGGGGGATCTGTGCGCCGACTGCAGCACCTGCGGCGACAGCCGCTGTCTGGGCTGCGCCACGGTGTGTGAAACCTGCGCCGAGGTCTGTCCCAACCGGGCCAACGTGGCGGTGGCGGTGCCGGGCAAGCGGCAGCGGCAGATCGTCCACGTGGACGGCATGTGCAACGAATGCGGCAACTGCGCCACCTTCTGCCCCTACGACTCCCGGCCCTACCGGGATAAATTCACCCTGTTCTGGAGCCGGGAGGACTTTGACCACAGTGAAAATGAGGGCTTCCTTCCCTATGGGGACGGCAGCGGGACCTGTCTGGTGCGCCTGGACGGCCGGGTGGCCGAGTACGACGCCGCCGACCCGGCCTGCGGCCTGCCCGCGGACGTGCGGGCCCTGATCCAGGCGGTGCGGGCCGACTACGGCTACCTGGTGCGGTAAAGCCCCACAAGGAGGGCGGCAGCGATGTCGGCAAGGGAAGGGCTCCGGCGTGATCGGATGCTTCCGGCGGAGGTTCTGACCTGCCCTGTGGGCAATGTCTTCCTCACCCCGCCGGGACCTTCCCCTCTCCAGCGTCCCCCTTGTCCTCAGCCTGCCCGCGCCGTCCGGCGATCCCCTTGTCTATGTCAATCCCAACTTCTTCCCATAGGAAACGGGCCTCTCCCAAGCTTGGGAGAGGCCCGTTTCTCACGCCTTCTTTTTGCGGTAGGGGGTGTCCTCCAGGGGGAGGGCGGTGCGGAAGTTCCCGTCGTAATGGTAATAGGCAAGCTGTACCGCCGGCGGGGGGGGGATGGAGCAAATCTCCCCGATGCCCTTGGCGCCGCAGGCCAGCGGGTCGTGATTCTTCTCCACGATGACCGCCTGCACCGGTGGAGTCTGGTTGGCCCGGAAAAGGCCCAGGGAGGCGTACACCGCCTTGGGGCGGCCGTTCTCCAGCGGAAAATCCTCGGTGAGGGAGTAGCCCAGGCTCATGACTACGCCCCCTTCGATCTGGCCCTCCACGCTGACCGGGTTGACTGCCCGGCCCACGTCGTGGGCGGCGATCACCCGCGCCACCTTCCCCTCGGCGTCCAGCTCCACCAGATGGGTGGCGTAGCCATAGGCGATGTGGCTGACGGGGTGCTCCTTGGGGGAGCCCAGCTTGTCGGTGATGCCTGTGTATTCGGCGTGGAAGTCCACTCCCTCCACGTCGGCCAGAGTGCGCCCTCCGGCCAGAGCGGCGCTGAGCTCCACGGCGGCGCGGCGGGTGGCCTCACCGGTAAACAGGGTCTGCCGGGAGGCGGTGGTGTTGCCCGAGTTGGGGGCGATGGAGGTGTCAGGGGCATCCCACACCACCTGCTCCGGGGGCAGGCCGGTGGTCTCGCAGACGATCTGGCAGGTGACGGTGCCCATGCCCTGGCCGATGCAGGCGGCGGAGGTGCGGATATGGACCGCACCCTTCTCCACGTGGAGGGTACAGCGGCCGGTGTCGGGGATGCCCACGCCCAGGCCGGAATTCTTCATGGCGCAGGCGATGCCCGCCTTGGGGTTGGCCTCGTAGTAGGGCCGCACGGCGTCTAGAGTCTCCACCAGGGCGGTGCCCGCGTCGGCGATCTGGCCGTTGGGGAGGGTCTGGCCGGGTCGGATAGCGTTGCGGTAGCGGATCTCAAAGGGGGAGATGCCCACCTGCTCGGCCAGCAGGTTCAGGTTGCACTCGGCGGCAAAGACGCTCTGGGTGACGCCGAAGCCCCGGAAGGCTCCGCAGGGGGGATTGTTGGTGTAGTAGGCCTTGCCGTCGATGTCGATGTCCTGGTAGTTATAGGGCCCGGCGGCGTGGGTGCAGGCCCGTTGGAGCACCGGTCCGCCCAGGGAGGCGAAGGCTCCGGTATCAGTGAGCAGGACGGCCTTCATGGCGGTCAGAATGCCGTTTTCGTCGCAGCCGGTGGTAATCTCCATCTCAAAGCCGTGGCGCTTGGGGTGGCAGAGCATGGACTCCTTGCGGCTCCAGCAGACCTTGACCGGCCGCTGGGTCAGCAGGGCTAGGATGGCGGCGTGGTGCTGGACGGACATGTCCTCCTTGCCTCCGAAGCCCCCGCCCACGGACTTGGCCGCCACCCGCACCAGGTCGGGGTTGAGGCCGGTGGCGTCGGCGCACTCCCGCTTGGTCTGGTAGATGCCCTGGTCGGCGGACCAGATCACCACCCCGCCCTTCTCCGGCGCGGCCACGGCGCACTCCGGCTCCAGGAAGGCGTGCTCGGTGGGAGGGGTGTGGTATTTCCGGGTCACCACATATTTGGACTGCCTCAGCTTCTCCTCGGCGTTGCCCCGAACCAGATGCTCGTGGGTGAGCAGATTGCCGTCGGGCTGGATCTGCGGAGCGCCGGGGGCCATGGCCTCCTGGATGGAGAGCACCGGCTGTAGCACCTCGTATTCGATCCTCACCAGGGCCCGGGCCTGGTTGAGGAGCTCGGGCGTGTCGGCGGCGATGAGGACGATGGGGTCCCCGCAGAAGTGGACCTCCTCCCCCACCGGCACCAGCACCCACTGGTCCCGCTTGAGGTGGCCCACCTTGACCTGGCCGGGCAGCTCGGCGGCGGTGAGCACCGCCCGTACCCCCGGCAGGGCCCTGGCCTCGGCCGTGTCAATGGACTTGATGATGGCTCTGGGGTACTCCGAGCGTACCGCTCCGCCGTGGAGCATGCCCGGCAGGTGGATGTCGTCGGTGTACTCGGCCACGCCCAGAGCCTTGGCCGGAGCGTCCACCCGGGGCAGGTTCTCCCCCACCCGGCCGGAGAAGTCCTCGTGGGGGACGGCCTCCCCCTCCCGGAAGATCCGGGCGGCCAGGAGCACGGCGTCCTCGATCTTCTTGTAGCCGGTGCAGCGGCAGATATTGTTGCGCAGGGCGAAGCGGACCTCCTCCCGGCTGGGGTCCGGGCTGGCGTCGATCAGGCCCTTGGCGCTCATGACCATACCGGGGGTGCAGAAGCCGCACTGGACCGCGCCGCAGTGGGTGAAGGCATAGGCGTACACGTCCTTCTCCCGCTCGGTGAGGCCCTCGCAGGTGACGACGCTCCTGCCCTCCATTTTTGAGGTCTTCTGGACACAGGCCTTTGTGGCTTTGCCGTCGATGAGGATGGTGCAGGTGCCGCACGCGCCCTCGGAACAGCCGTTCTTCACCGAGGTGAGCAGCAGCTCCTCCCGCAAAAAGGTGATGAGCTTTTCCTCTTTGTCTGTGGATACCGATTTGCCGTTTACCGTAAAGGTGAACATGTCGGGCCCTCCTTTTGTCCGGACGTATGCTTCCGTTGCCTCTAGCTTAACACCGAAAATACACAAAGGCAAGGAAAGAACACCCGTCAAAATTACCAAAAATCTAAAAAACTTTTTGGTGTAACAAAAATTTTTTAGTTCACCCCTTGACTTGCGGCGCAGGCGTGTTATGATAGGGCCAGAACGAACCAGAAAATTTTTTAGGTCTCATGATGATTGGGAGGAGACGACGGCATGAGAGAGCAGATCCGGTGGACCGACAACCATATGCCACCCAGCGGGGACCGGCAGTTGGAGATCATGTCCCTGGCCAATGTGGCCAAGGCGCGGTTTTTCCACAGCAGCTTTCCCCAGTACAGCGTGACCCCCCTGGCCCGGCTGGACGGCATGGCCCGCTACCTGGGGCTGGCCGGGCTGTTTGTAAAGGACGAATCCTTCCGGTTTGGTCTGAATGCCTTCAAGGTGCTGGGCGGCTCCTTCGCCATGGCCCGCTACATCGCCCAGCAGATGGGCCGGGACGTGTCCGAGATGACCTATGACTACCTGACCAGCGACCGGCTGAAGCAGGCGTTCGGCCAGGCCACCTTCTTCACCGCCACCGACGGCAACCATGGCCGGGGCGTGGCCTGGGCGGCCAACAAGCTGGGGCAGAAGGCGGTGGTACATATGCCCAAGGGCAGCTCCCGGGCCCGGTTCGACAACATCGCCCGCGAGGGCGCCGCCGTCACCATCGAGGCGGTCAACTACGACGCGTGCGTGCGCATGGCCGCCGCCGAGGCCGCGGGGACCGAGCACGGCGTCATCGTGCAGGATACCGCCTGGGACGGCTACGAGGAGATCCCCTCCTGGATCATGCAGGGTTACGGCACCATGGCCAGCGAGAGTGCCGACCAGCTCCGGCAGATGGGAATCAACCGGCCCACCCACGTGTTCGTCCAGGCGGGAGTCGGGTCCCTGGCCGGCGCGGTCATCGGATACTACACCAACCTTTTTCCCAACGATCCTCCCAAGTTCGTGGTGATGGAGGCCCGGGCGGCCGACTGCCTCTACCGGGGGGCCCTGGCCGGGGACGGAGCACCCCGGATCGTGGAGGGCGATCTCCAGACCATCATGGCCGGGTTGGCCTGCGGCGAGCCCAACACCCTGTCCTGGGATATCCTGCGCAACCACACCACCGCCTTTGTCTCCTGCCCCGACTGGGTCAGCGCCCGGGGGATGCGGATGCTGGGCGTGCCGGTGAAGGGGGACCCGGTGGTCATCTCCGGCGAGTCCGGTGCGGTGGGCATGGGTCTCATCGCCGCTCTGATGGAGACCGACGAGTACCGGGACCTGCGGGACGCCATCGGGCTGGACCGCTTCAGCCAGGTGCTGCTGTTCTCCACCGAGGGCAACACCGACCCCATGAAATTCCGCAAAGTGCTCTGGGATGGGGAGTACCCCACCGTATAAATCTGTGGTACAATTAAAATTGATACGATCAATGGAGGGCTTTCAAATGGACTTTGAGAAAATCAAGGCGGCTGCCGCAGGCTACAGCGCCGACATGAACCGTTTCCTCCGCGCCATGATCTCCCATCCCAGCGAGAGCTGCGAGGAGAAGGAGGTCGTGGCCTGCATCCGATCCGAGATGGAGAAGCTGGGCTACGACAAGGTGGAAGTGGACGGCCTGGGCAACGTCATCGGCTGGATGGGCGAGGGCGACAAGATCATCGCCATCGACTCCCACATCGACACCGTGGGCGTCGGCAACCGCGGCAACTGGACCCACGACCCCTACAAGGGCTACGAGGACGACGCGGTGATCTACGGCCGCGGCGGCTCCGACCAGGAGGGCGGCATGGCCTCCGCCGTTTACGGCGCCAAGATCATGAAGGATCTGGGCCTCATCCCCGCCGGCTACCGGATCATGGTGGTGGGCTCCGTGCAGGAGGAGGACTGTGACGGCATGTGCTGGCAGTACATCGTCAACCAGTTCTTCCCCGCCAACCGCATCCAGAAGGAGCAGGTGGAATTCGTCATCTCCACCGAGCCCACCGACGGCGGCATCTACCGCGGCCACCGGGGCCGTATGGAGATCCGGGTGGACGTGAAGGGCGTGTCCTGCCACGGCTCCGCCCCCGAGCGGGGCGACAACGCCATCTACAAGATGGCCGACATTCTCCAGGATGTCCGCGCCCTCAACGAAAATCCCGCCGACGACACCGTGGAGATCAAGGGCCTGGTAAAAATGCTGGACCCCAAGTACAACCCCGAGCACTACGAGGACGCCCGCTTCCTGGGCCGGGGCACCTGCACCACCTCTCAGATTTTTTACACCTCTCCCAGCCGCTGCGCCGTGGCCGACTCCTGCGCCATCTCCATCGACCGCCGCATGACCGCCGGCGAGACCTGGGACTCCTGTCTCCAGGAGATCCGGGACCTGCCCAGCGTGAAGAAGTACGGCCAGGACGTATCCGTGTCCATGTATATGTACGACCGGCCCTCCTGGACCGGCGAGGTATATGAGACCGAGTGCTACTTCCCCACCTGGATCAACAAGGCCAGCGCCGCCCATGTCCAGGCCCTGGCCGACGCCCACCACGCCCTGTTCGGCGCGGAGCGCATCGGCCACGCCGACGCCGATCCCGCCCGGGACGCCATGCACCTGCGCGCCGGTCGCCCCCTCACCGACAAGTGGACCTTCTCCACCAACGGCGTGGCCATCCAGGGCCGGTACGGCATTCCCTGCGTGGGCTTCGGCCCCGGCGCCGAAAGCCAGGCCCACGCCCCCAACGAGATCACCTGGAAGCAGGACCTGGTGACCTGCGCCGCCCTGTACGCCGCTGTGCCCGGCCTCTACAAAGAGGAGAACAAGACCGGCGACGCAACCCAGTTCCGCGCCACCCTCACCGACAACGACATCCGCTAAACAAAGAATAAAGGAGAATGCCATTATGGATCAGACCCTTCAGATGTATATTGACAAGCTCAACAAGCTCAACTTCCGGGAGATGTACGAGGGCGACTTCTTCCTGACCTGGGAGAAGTCCGACGACGAGCTGGAAGCCGTGTTCACCGTGGCCGACGCCCTGCGCTATATGCGCGAGCACAACATCTCCACCAAGGTGTTCGACTCCGGTCTGGGCATCTCCCTGTTCCGGGACAACTCCACCCGCACCCGTTTCTCCTTTGCCAGCGCCTGCAACCTGCTGGGTCTGGAGGTCCAGGACCTGGACGAGGGCAAGAGCCAGATCGCCCACGGCGAGACCGTCCGCGAGACGGCCAACATGATCTCCTTCATGGCCGACGTCATCGGCATCCGGGACGACATGTATATCGGCAAGGGCAACCAATACATGCACGACGTGGTGGACGCCGTCACCGAGGGCCACCGGGACGGGGTTCTGGAGCAGAAGCCCACCCTGGTGAACCTCCAGTGCGACATCGACCACCCCACCCAGTGCATGGCCGACATGCTGCACATCATCCATACGTTCGGCGGCGTGGAGAATCTGAAGGGCAAGAAGGTAGCCATGACCTGGGCCTACTCCCCCAGCTATGGCAAGCCCCTCAGCGTGCCCCAGGGCGTCATCGGCCTGATGACCCGCTTCGGCATGGACGTGGTGCTGGCCCACCCCGAGGGGTATGAGGTCATGCCCGAGGTGGAGGCGGTGGCCCGGGCCAACGCCGCCAAGACCGGCGGCACCTTCACCAAGACCAACTCCATGGCCGAGGCCTTTGCCGACGCCGACATCGTCTACCCCAAGAGCTGGGCCCCCTTCGCCGCCATGGAGAAGCGCACCGACCTGTACGCCCAGGGCGACAGCGCGGGCATCCAGGCCCTGGAGCAGGAGCTTCTGGCCCAAAATGCCCAGCACAAGGACTGGTGCTGCACCGAGGAGCTGATGAAGACCACCAAGGATGGCAAGGCCCTGTACCTGCACTGCCTGCCCGCCGACATCAACGGCGTGTCCTGCGTGGACGGCGAGGTGGAGGCCAGCGTCTTTGACCGCTACCGCACCCCCCTGTATCAGGAGGCCAGCTTCAAGCCCTATGTCATCGCGGCCATGATCTTCCTAGCCAAGGTAAAGGACCCCCAGGCCACCCTGAAGGCCCTGGAAGAGCGCGCCGCCGCCCGCTGGTTCCAGAAGTAATTCTCTTTTGCTCCATCCATGACCCGCCCCTCCCTCCACCGCGCCGGGGCGGGTCATGTCTGTTTTTACTGCAATACAGGAGGTATTATCGAAATATGGGTAAACGAATCGTTATCGCCTTGGGCGGCAACGCGCTGGGCAACAACCTGCCGGAGCAGATGGTCGCCGTAAAGCAGACCGCCCGGGCCATCGTGGACCTCATCCAGGAGGGGCACCAGGTGGTCATCGCCCACGGAAACGGGCCTCAGGTGGGGATGATCCAGAAGGCCATGACCGAGCTGACCCGCTCCGACCCTGACAAGTATATTCCCTGTCCTCTGTCTGTCTGCGTAGCCATGAGCCAGGGCTACATTGGCTATGATCTGCAAAACGGCCTGCGGGAGGAGATGCTGGACCGGGGCATCTCCAAGGGGGTGGCCACGGTGCTGACCCAGGTGGAGGTGGACCCGGACGACCCCGCCTTCCGGCACCCCACCAAGCCCATCGGGGCCTTTATGACCCGGGAGGAGGCCGAGCGCATGGTGGCCGAGCGGGGCTATGACGTCATCGAGGACGCCGGCCGGGGCTACCGCCGGGTGGTGGCCTCCCCCCGGCCCCAGTCCATCGTGGAGATCGAGTCCATCCGGGACATGGTGGAGGCCGGTCTGGTGGTGGTGGCCTGCGGCGGCGGCGGCATCCCCGTTTTCAAGACCGAGGGACACCATCTGAAGGGCGCGGCCGCCGTCATCGACAAGGATTTCGCCTCCTGCACTCTGGCCCAGCAGTTGGACGCCGACTGCCTCATCATCCTCACCGCCGTGGAAAAGGTGGCGGTGCACTTTGGCAAACCGGAACAGAAGTGGCTGGACCGCCTGACTCCCGACCAGGCCCGGATCTATATGGGTGAGGGGCACTTCGCCCCCGGCTCCATGCTTCCCAAGGTGCAGGCCGCCGTCCAGTTTGCCGAGTCCAAACCTGGGCGCACCGCGCTCATCACACTGCTGGAAAAAGCCAAGGACGGCATTGCCGGCCGAACCGGCACTGTCATTTCCCTTTGACCCCGCCTCCTCCTTCCCTTCCCCATGCCACGCTTTCCCACATGCCGGAGGGCGGCCCCGCACTGCAGGGCCGCCCTCCGGCACTCCATTTTTCCCTCTTGACAAAACGCCTGTTCGAGTTATAATAATGGTACAAATGTTCTATTGGGAGGGGGGCGCAGCCCGTGGAGCTGCTGGACAAGCTGACCATTCTCACCGATGCGGCCAAATATGACGCCGCCTGCACCTCCAGCGGCCTGGACCGGGCCGGGCGGCCGGGGCGGTTGGGCTCCACGGTGCTGGCAGGGTGCTGCCACTCCTTTTCCGCCGACGGCCGCTGCGTCACCCTTTTCAAGGTCCTGTTGACCAACGTGTGCGTCTACGACTGCCAGTACTGCGTCAACCGCCGATCCAGCGACGTGCCCCGGGCCGCCTTCACCCCCCGGGAGCTGGCCGAGCTCACCATCCAGTTCTACCGCCGCAACTACATCGAGGGGCTGTTCCTCTCCTCCGCCGTGCTGAAAAACCCGGACTACACCACCGAGCGCATGATCGAGACTCTGCGTATCGTCCGGCAGGACTACGGCTTCGCCGGGTACATCCACGCCAAAGCCATCCCCGGGGCGGACCCGCTGCTGACCTGGCGGCTGGGCCTGCTGGCCGACCGGCTCTCCGTCAACATCGAGCTGCCCTCGGAGCAGAGCCTGGCCCTGCTGGCCCCGGACAAGAAGAGGGGCGCCATCCTGTCCCCCATGCGGCAGATCCGGGACGGGGTGGCCCGCTCCAGCCAGGAGCTCAAACAGTACCGGGGCGCCCCCCGATTCGCCCCGGCGGGCCAGTCCACCCAGATGATCATCGGCGCCACCCCGGAGACCGACCTGCACATCCTCCGCCTCACCGAGGCCCTCTACCAGAAATACCGGCTCAAGCGGGTCTTTTACTCGGCCTATCTGCCGGTGTCGGACAGCGCCCTTCTCCCCGCCCGGCGGGATTTTCAGCCGCCCCTGCTGCGGGAGCACCGGCTCTACCAGGCGGACTGGCTCCTGCGCTACTACCACTTCACCGCCGCCGAGCTGCTGGACGAGGCTCACCCCGACTTCGACCCCCGGGTGGACCCCAAATGCTCCTGGGCCCTCAACCATCTGGAGCAGTTTCCGGTGGAGGTCAACCGGGCCGATTATGAGATTCTGCTCCGGGTCCCGGGCATCGGCGTCCGCTCAGCCCGGCGCATCCTCACCGCCCGGCGGGTGGGGCCCCTCACCTTCGAGGGACTCAAGCGGCTGGGCGTGGTCCTCAAGCGGGCTCAGTATTTCCTCACCTGCTCCGGACGGATGCTCCCCGGCCTCAGCCGGGTGCGCCCGGACGGCGTCCTGCGCCGTCTGGTGGCGCTGGAGAGGCCCGCCCTGGCAGGCCCCGCCCCGGAGCAGCTCTCCCTGTTTGACCCCACCGGTTAGGAGGTGCCCCATGTCCCAATGGCCCCAGTTTCAGTATACCTACGACGGCAGCTTTGCCGGATTCCTCTGCTGCGTCTACGAGAGCTACGTCCGCAGGGAGCTGCCCGTCTGCTTCGCCATGGCGGAGGACCCCCGCCTCACCCTGTGGCCCGACCGGGCGGTGGAGACCTGCCGGGAGCACGCCGAGCGGGTCTACCGCTCCCTGGCCCGGCGCATCTGCCTGGAGGCCCAGCGCTGGGTGGTCCGCGGCTTTCTCACCTGCATGCCGGAGAAGGAACGGCGGCTTTACGACTTTATCCGGCTGGGCTACAGCGTGGGCCCGGCGGCGGTACGGGACCTGACCGATCCCCGGGTGGCCGCCCTGCACACCGCCCTGCTCCACCTGAATGGGGAGGTCCACCTGCTGCGCGGCTTTGTCCGCTTCTCCCAGCAGGAGGGGGCCCTGGTGGCCGAAATCGAGCCCAAAAACCGGGTCCTCCCCCTGCTGCGGCCCCACTTCTGCGCCCGGTACTCCGGGGAGCGCTTCGTCATCTACGACCGCACCCACCGGGAGGCTCTCTTCTACCAGCCCGGGCGGTGGGCCATCGTCCCCCTGGACCGGTTCGAGGTGGCCGCCCCCGACCAGGCCGAGCTGGACTACCGGCGGCTGTGGCGGCGGTTCTACGATACCATCGCCATCGAGGAGCGCCGCAATCCCAAATGCCGCATGACCCACATGCCCAAGCGCTACTGGAACACCATGACGGAATTTCAAACGGACCCGGCCCCCGCCGGGAGAAAGGAACGGATGGAATGAAGAATGTGAAAATCACCGTGCTCCGCAAACAGCTCTATGAGGATTTCGCGGAGGAGCACCTCACCGACGGGATTCAGCCCTGCGATTTCTATGAGGAGGGCGACACCTTCCTCTACACCGGCGGAGCGGAGATGCCGGAGGGCTTCTGCCCCTGGGCCTGGATCGACGTCTACCGGAGCGTCTCGGCCCTCTCCGCCGGGGCCACCTTTACCCCCTGGCAGAAGCGGGACGGGGTGAGCGTGGTATGCTGTACCGACGGCATCCGGCCCGTTACCTTCCTGCTGGAGGCTCTGGAAGCGCTTCCCGGATAGAAAAACATGCGCCCGCCCGGCTTTCAACCGGGCGGGCGCATGTTCATGCTTTTTTCAGGATGGCCTCCAGACGCTCCGCCGGGACCGAACCGATGGGGCGGGGGGGGCATAAGGGGCGATGTTCTTCTCAAACCAGGCCACATCGCGCCGCCAGTCGCACGGGAAGCCTGTGCTGCGGTAGGTCCCCAGCCGCCGGAATCCCATGGCCTGGTGGAGCCCCCCGCTCTTCTCGTTGGGCACCGTGACCCCGCCTTAGACCGTCTTAACCCCCTGGAGCGCCAGAATCTCCAGCAGGGCCGCGCTGTCGGCGGCCGCTGCAAACCGGGATGTCATCCGCTTCTCTCCTCCCCTCACCTTACCAAGCGGGGGCCGACTGGGGCGCCGCGTCCGTCTTCCGGTAGGCCGTGCCGCCGAAGTCCCGGTCCAGCCAGGGGTCCAGGGGGGCGCCCTCCTCCACTGCGGCAAAGAAACGGCCGATCTGCTCCGCCGCCACCGGGACCGCCCGCTCCAGCAGCCTCCCCAGGACTCGGCTGCTCTCGGCGCTGGCCGGAGCGGGGACGGCCTCCAGGATCATTCCTCTGGCCCCCGCCAGGACTGGGAGGCGCCCACACAGCCGGTCGGCCGCCCGACCGGCCCGGGTACCGCTCACCCGGGCCAGCAGCGCCGTGTCCCGCCGCATGGCCAGATAGCCCTTTCGGAACTCCGCCGGCCCCGCCGTACCATAGGCCAGCGCCGCGGCCTTGCAGACCGCCTCCCCGGCGGGGGGCAGCAGATGCGCCCGCCGGGCGTCCAGTCCGGCCCGCTCCATCAGCAGCCGGTCAAACTCCGCCTCCATGGCCAGGTGGGCCAGCTCCCCCCGGGCGGCCCGGGCCTCCACATAGGGGTGGCAGGTGCTGTCCAGCGCCAAATGGCACAAAAATCCGGCGGCGTAGCCCCGGCTCATGGGCACACACTCCTCCACCGCCGCCCGCAGCCGCCGGAAGGCGGGCAGGGCGGAGCATTTGTGCATCTTCAGCCCCTCCCGCCGAGCCGGGTTGCCGGTGGCAGGATGGTAGAAAAATAGAGGGTCGGGGCCCAGGCAGCCCAGATCAAAGGCCGCCCGCTCCCCCTCCAGCGAGGTCCGGAGGTCCTCCGGGAGCTGGGCCAGAACCCTGGCGCCAAAGGTCAGATGTGCAAAGTAATTGGGCATGGGATTTTCTTCCTCTCCAAAGACAAACAGTCCGGCGGCCTGCGGCCCGCCGGACTGTCGAACGGGCGTCAGCCGCCCAGGTATGCTTTTTTGACCGCCTCGTCTGCCAGGAGCTCGGCGCCGGTGCCGGAGGTGACGATGCGTCCCGTCTCCAGCACGTAGCCCCGGTCGGCCACCGACAGGGCCATCTGTGCGTTCTGTTCTACCAGCAGGATGGTGGTGCCGCCCGCGTGGAGGGTCTTGACGATGTCGAAGATCTCGTCCACCAGGATGGGGGCCAGACCCATGGAGGGCTCGTCCAGCATCAGCAGCTTGGGCTTGGACATGATGGCCCGGCCCATGGCCAGCATCTGCTGCTCGCCGCCGGACAGCGTGCCGGCCACCTGCCTGCGCCGCTCCTTCAAGCGGGGGAAGCGCTGGTACACCACTTCCATGCTCTCGTCCAGCTCACTCTTGGGCCGGGTGTAGCCGCCCATCTCCAGGTTCTCCTCCACCGACATCTGGGTGAACACCCGGCGCCCCTCGGGCACATGGGCCAGGCCCATCTCCACGATCTTGTGGGGCTTGATCCCCGCCAGGGGCCTGCCCAGAAATTCCATCCCGCCGGTCTTGGTGTGGAGCAGGCCGGAGATGGTCTTGAGGATGGTGGACTTGCCCGCGCCGTTGGCGCCGATGAGGGTGACGATCTCCCCCTCCTCCACGTGGAAGGACACGTCCTTAATGGCGTGGATGGCGCCGTAGTACACGTTGATGGTTTCCACATTGAGCATCATGGCGTCATCCCTCCTTGTTGCTGCCCAGGTAGGCCTTGATGACCTCTGGGTTGTTCTGGATGTCCTCGGCGGTACCCTTGGCGATGACCTGACCGAAGTTGAGCACGCAGATGCCCTCGCAGATGCCCATGACCAGGCCCATGTCGTGCTCGATGAGCATGATGGCGATCTGGAAGGTATCCCGGATCTTGACGATGTTGTCCATCAGCTCACTGGTCTCGGAGGGATTCATGCCCGCCGCCGGCTCGTCTAGCAGCAGCAGGGACGGGTTGGTGCCCAGGGCCCGGACGATCTCCAGACGCCGCTGGGCGCCGTAAGGCAGGCTGCCCGCCTCGTGGCCGGCCAGGTCCTGCATGTCAAAGATGCTCAGCAGCTCCATGGCCCGCTCCCGGGCGATCTTCTCCCCCCGCCAGTAGCCCGGCAGACGGAGGATGGCCGCCGGCAGGCGGTAGTCCATCTCATTGTGCAGGCCGATGAGCACATTGTCCAGCACGCTCAGGCTCTTGAACAGGCGGATGTTCTGGAAGGTGCGGGCGATGCCCAGCTTATTGACCTGGATGGTGTTCAGACCGGCGGTATCGTGGCCGTCCAGCAGGATGGTGCCCCGGGTAGGGTGGTACACCTTGGTCAGCAGATTGAATACCGTGGTCTTGCCCGCGCCGTTGGGGCCGATCAGGCCGGCGATCTCGGTGCGGCCGATGGCCATGTTGAAGTCGTTGACGGCGGTCAGGCCGCCGAAGTCGATGCCCAGGTGGCGGCACTCGAGGATGGGGCTCTTGTCCACGTCCCGCTCGGGGATGATGTTGGGGTTGGGCACCGGCACCAGCTTGGCCTCAGGTATGCGTCGATTGGCGGCTGCACTCATTTCTGAGCCCCCTCCTTTCCCGTTCTGGTCCCGCCGTTCATCAGCTTCTCCAAGATGCGGGACAGGGAGAAGTCATAGGTGCCCATGAGGCCCTTGGGGCGGAAGATCATCATCAGCACCAGCAGCAGGGAGTAGGCCACCATGCGGTAGTCCGCCACCGAGCGCAGCAGTTCGGGCAGAATGGTGAGCACCGTGGCCGACAGGACGGAGCCCAGCATGGAGCCCATGCCGCCCAGCACCACCATAACCAGGATCTCGATGGACTTCATGAATTTAAAGGTGGAGGGGTACAGAGAGCCCAGATACCCGGCGTACAGGCAGCCGGCGATGCCCGCGAAGAAGGCGGACAGAACGAAGGCCATGACCTTGTAATAGGTGGTGTTGACGCCGCAGGACTCGGCGGCGATCTCATTCTCCCGGATGGAGAGGATGGCCCGGCCGTGGCGGGATTTCATCACCATGTGGATGATCAGGCAGGTGAGGGCCACGCAGAGGAACACCAGCGTGAAGCTGGAGATCTTGGGGATGCGCTTGAGGCCGGCGGCGCCGTAGGTAAACTTGAAGCCCAGCACCGAGTCGATGTTGGTCAGGACCACCCGGATGATCTCGCCGAAGCCCAGGGTGATGATGGCCAGATAGTCGCCCTTCAGCCGCAGGGCGGGGATGCCAATGATGAGACCGAAGATACCCGCCATGATACCGGACAGCAGCAGAGCGGCGACGATGTAGGGCAGGCAGCCGGCGGTATTGCCCGCCTTGAGCAGCTCGTCCACGGGGGTGGACTTGAGAAAGATGCCGCCGGTGTAGGCGCCCACCGCCATAAAGCCGGCGTGACCCAGGGGAAGCTGGCCCAGATAGCCGGTGGCCATGTTCAGGGAGACGGCCAAAATGATGTTGATGCCCACGGTGACGAGGATGCCGGACCAGTAATTGGTGATGGACCCGCTCCGGATCAGACCGAAGAGCACCGCCCACAGGGCGATGGTCAGCACCAGGTTGATCCCATAGCGGACGGGCATGGGAATGCGTTTTTGTTTCATGTCGCCCACCTCCTCAAACCTTTTCCGTGATGGGCCGGCCCAGGATGCCCGTGGGCTTGACCAGCAGGACCACGATCAGGATGGCAAAAACCACGCCGTCCTTCCACACGGACAGTCCCGCGGCGGAGACCAGCGCCTCGGCCATGCCGATGGCGAAGCCGCCGATGACCGCCCCGGGAATGGAGCCGATGCCGCCCAGCACGGCGGCCACGAAGGCCTTCAGGCCCAGCATGGAGCCCATGGTGGGGCTGGCCTGGGGATAGGCGCACATGTACAGCACCGAGCCGATGCCCGCCAGCGCGGACCCCACGGCAAAGGTGAAGGAGATGGTCTTATTGATGTTGATGCCCATGAGCTGGGCGGCGCCCATATCCTCGGACACGGCCCGCATGGCCTTGCCCAGCTTGGTCCCCTGCACCAGGAAGGTGAGCAGAAGCATGGCCGCCACCGAGACCAGGATGGTGATCAGGGCCGCATAGCTGATACTAATGCCGCCCACGCTTAGGTTGCCGGTGACCATGGGGTCCATGCTCTTGGAGTCGGCTCCAAAAATGAGCTGGGCCCCGTTTTCCAGCAGGAAGGAGATGCCAATGGCGGTAATGAGGAGGCTGAGACGGGGAGCGGAGCGCAGGGGGGTGTAGGCTACCTTCTCGATGACCACGCCCAGCAGGGTGCTTACCACCACTGCCAACACCACCGACAGCAGCGGGTGGAGGTGGAAGGTGGTAATGGCGTAGAAGGTCATGTAGGCGCCTACCATAATGATGTCGCCGTGGGCAAAGTTGAGCAGCAGGATGATGCCGTACACCATGCTGTAACCCAGGGCCACCAGCGCAAAAATGGAGCCGGTCTGGAGCCCGTTGATGATTTGGGCGATCACGAGGGACATCCGTGCGTCACGTCCTTTCTTTCTCTTCAGACGGCGGGGCCTGGTCCGGCCCCGGCTGAAACCTTTGATACGGACGGCCAGTGGCCGCCCCCACGGTCCGGACACCGTGGAGACGCCCATTGGACGTCCGTGTTGCCTGTCCCGTATGCAAGGACAATGCGGGGGGAAGGAGCACTTCCCCCCGCACTGCAGTGGCTTGCGTCGGGCTTAGTACAGCTCGGTGAATTTCTCCTCGCCGCCCTGGAGCTGGATCATGGCGGCGGACTTGATGGGATTGTTGTACGGATCGAAGGTGTAGGAGCCGGTGATGCCCTCCGTGCCGTCGTTGGCGGCCAGAGCGTCAATGACGGCCTGTTTATACTCGTCGGTACCGGCGGTGAGGCCGGCGTCCTCAGCGGACTTCAGGGCATTGCACATCAGCATGGCGGCGTCATAGGCCAGAGGGGCAAACATGTTGGGCACAGGCTCGCCATAGGTGGCCTGGTAGTCGGCCTCGAACTGAGCCACGGACTCGGTACCGGGGGCGTAGCCGGAGCAGTAGACGGTGCCCTCCAGATCCTCGGGAGAAGCGTAGTCCCTGATGCCGCCGAAGCCGTCGCCGCCCAGGAAGGTGGCGGTGATCCCAGCCTGACGGCCCTGGGTGATGGCCAGGCCGGCCTCACCGTAGTAAATGGGGCAGAACACCACGTCGGGGTTCTTGGAGGCGATGTTGGTCATCTGGGCCTTGTAATCCTTGTCACCGGTGGCAAAGGCCTCGGTGGCCACCACCTCCAGGCCCAGCTCGGCGGCCTTCTCCACAAAGGCGTCCTTCAGGCCCTCAGAGTAGTCGTTGCCGGTCTCGAAGAGGATGCCCGCGGTCCTGGCGCCCAGCTTGTTGTAGGCGTAGTCAGCCATCTTCTCGCCCTGGAAGGGGTCGATGAAGCAGGAGCGGAACACGTTGGTGCGGATCTCGCTGTTTTCGTCCTCGGGGTCGATCATGGTCACGCCGGCCGCGGTGGCGGAGGCGGTGATCTGGGGCATGTTGACCTCGTAGGTGGCATCGGCCAGGGCGATGGTGGCGCCGGTGAGCACGGAGCCGATGACGGCGGTGATGCCGTTGTCCATGGCCAGGTTGAAGGCGTTGACGGTCTCGATGCCGTCGGCCTTGTCATCATACTCCAGGACCTTGATGGTCTTGCCGTTGATGCCGCCGTTGGCGTTGAGCTGATCAATGTACAGCTTGGCGCCGTTATGGACCGGAATGCCATACTGGGCATAGTCGCCGGTGGTGTTGGTGATCAGGGCGATGGTGATCTCACCGCTCTCGCCGGTGGAGCCGGTCTCGGCAGGCTGAGACGCCGCGGGAGCCGAGGCGGACGGCGAGGGGCTGGCGGAGCTACCGCCGCCGCAGCCGGCCAGCAGGGAGAAGCACATGGCAGCCACGAGAGCAAGAGACAAAACACGGAACTTCTTCATTTCATACTACCTCCTTTGGGATTGTTGACAATTATAAGCTCCCCTTCTAAAATTGTCAACCGTCGTTTCCGCCAAAAGGCCTTTTCCGCACAGAATATTTCAAGCAGAAATGACAAAGTTGCCCTTCCGTCCTTCATTTCCGGTCAGATCAGAAAGCCGCCGTCCACGCCCAGCACCTGTCCGGTAATAAAATCCGCCCCCTCGGAGGCCAAGAACAGCACTGCCCGTGCCACCTCCTCCGGGGCGCCGAGGCGGCCCAAAGGGGTCTCCTCCGCCAAAACGGCCAGGTCCCCGGGAGGCAGATGGGCATTCATGTCGGTGTCAATGACCCCCGGCGCCACGCAGTTCACCGTGATGCCGGAGGGCCCCAACTCCCGGGCCAGGGCCTTGGTTAGCCCTATGACGCCCGCTTTGGCGGCGGAATAGGCCGCCTCACAGGAGGCCCCGGAGCGCCCCCACATGGAAGAGACGGTGACAATGCGCCCCGTCTTGCGCGCCACCATATGGCGGTAGACTGCCCGGCAGCAATAGAATACTCCGTCCAGGTCCACTCCCATCAGCCTGCGCCAATCTGCATCACTTGTTTCACACAAAAGTCCCTGGGAGGCCACCCCTGCGTTGCATACCAAAATGTCAAGTTGACAAAATTTATCCAACACATTGTCAACCATACGCCGGACCTGCTCCGGGTCGGAGACGTCCGCCTGCACCGCCAGAGCTGGGCGGCCCTCCGCCGCCAGCTCCGCCGCCAGGTCCTCTGCCTCCCGTCGGGAGTGGTGATAGTTGATGGCTACCGCGTAGCCCGCCCGGGCAAGCGTCCGGGCCGTGGCGGCGCCTATGCCCCGGCTGCCGCCGGTAATCAATGCCGTTTTCATTTCCTTCACAGTCCTTTCAGCCACTCCAGGCACAGGGGGAACCAGGTGGCCACATGGGGGTCCTGCTGCTCCGGCCGCCCCTGCGTCCGCCGGTCGGCCAGGGCCATGGCGTGGGGGCCATCGGGGTAGAGGTGCAGTTCAAAGGGGACCCCCGCCCGACGCAGCGCCGCCGCATAGAGCAGGGTGTTTTCCGCCGGAACCCGGTCATCGGTCCCGGTACACCAAAGAAACGCGGGGGGATTTCCGGCGGTCACACTGTTCTCCAGCGAGAGCTCCGGCGGTATCTCCGCCATGTCGTCCGCTCCCGTCAACGTGCGGAAGCAGTCTGCAGCCCCGAACGCCCCGGCGGTGACGACCGGGTAGCCGAGGATGACCGCGTCCGGTCGGGCCTCCGCCGGGCGCAGGCCCAGGCGCTCCTCCAGCACAGGACTGCCCCAGAGGTTGGCCAGACAGCCTGCCAGATGGCCTCCGGCGGAAAAGCCGCACACCGCCACCCGGCCGCCCCGTCCTCTCCGGATGCGCGCCAAAGCCGCCCCAGCCTCCAGAAAGGGCTGGGGCCAGCAGTCGGGCGCCACACTGTAGTCCAGCACCCAGGCGTGGATTCCGGCCGCCGCAAAGGCGGCAGCCACCGGTGCCCCCTCCCGGGGAGCCGTCATCCGATAGGCCCCGCCGGGCAGCAGGAGCACACTCCAGTCGCTTTCTTCCCCCGCCGCCGGAAATTCGGTCATGCGGAGCTCCGTGGCCGCCTCCGGCAGGCGTGGGTCCAGCTCCCAACGGCTCCAGACGCGCGTCCTCACAGTCATCCCTCACTTTTACGTCATTTTTCCCAGTATACCAGCTTTCACGCCGGTTGACCACCCTCTTGTGAAAAAAGCCTTGACAAGCCCTTACCAATCCGCTATAATAACTTTTGCGCTTCGGACGATTAGCTCAGCTGGTATGAGCATCCGCTTGACGTGCGGGAGGTCACAGGTTCAAGTCCTGTATCGTCCACCATGAAAAAGCCCAGGGACCATATGGTTCCTGGGCTTTTTACGTCTTTTAGCCGGAATTTGGGGGGCGAATGCGCTCCCACATACAAGAAACGGATGCGGGCAGCAAGGAATACGCCTTCACTCCCCGCTTCCCTTCAGAGAGGACATTCGGTAAGCGTGGGGTGTTTGGCCGGTGACGACCTAAAAACTGCGATTAAGATTTGGCAGGACGCGAGTGCGTTCTCGGCTATGTTCCGGCCGCTGGAGGCGAGCTGTTCCTCCACGCGTTTAATATGCCGGAACTGCACATACTTCCATAAAAAAGAAGGCTGTTCCGCTTTTTGAACTGCGCAGATAGCCTGGACGTGTGGGCGCCGACCGGTGCATGGAACCGGGCCTTCTCCAATGACCGGCTCTAGAGCTTATGGCCCGCCTCCTTACAAAAGGGCCCTGGGGAATGATTCTCCAGGGCCCTTTTGTGTATTGGCAGCACCAAAATGAGAGGACCGGGCAGCCACCCGGTCCTTCCTTGATGGTTCAGGGCTCATGGGATGCACATCTGACGGAGAATACCAGCTCCCGCAGAAAATCCTCTTCCTCAGTCACCTTGTCCGGCAGCCCGATCACCGAGCTGACCACAGCCCGACCGGAGTTCTCGTCATAGAAGGCCAACTGCATGGTCCGTACGGAACCGTCGGTCTTTTTTTTGACCAGACCCGGGCTGGCTCGGTATTCCGACACGATATAGGCGGCTTTCCCGTCCATGAAGTCAATGACCTCCATGGTCTCCACCTGGAACGGTGCTTTTTTCATCTGCCTTTGATACTGCATCAAAATGTTGTCGCAGTACTGACGGGCAAAGCTCTCGTTGTCGCCGGGGACCTTCTCCCAATTGATGCTCAGGGAAACCTGGGCTCCCTTTTTGGGGATGTAGTCCTCAATACGGAAAAAACCCGTGGTATAGTCAAAGGTGCGCTTTGGATTGAAAAAGATCTTCCAGTCCTTGGGGTGCTCGATTGAGACGCCATAGATGGAAAACAAGGTCTTCTCCGTCAGAGTGGTCATAGTATCCCTCCTATCAGCGCTTGCTGGCCAATTGCTCAGGACGGAAGGTGGAGGCTAGGATGGTATTGCCCACAATTGCATCCATATCGGTACCGGCACTGATGTAATTTTCCACCCGGGTAATGTACTTGTCTGCAATCTCCTCCGGACATTTGGTGCACAGACTGACCACGATGTAGAGGACGGCGTTGATGAGCAGGCCCCAGGAGAGCGCAGACAAACCCAGAGGCAGATTTTTAATGAAGAACGTGCCAAGGGTGACGATGATGCAGCCCACGATGGTACCCGCCCAGGCACCCTCCTTGGTCCCCTTTTTCCAGAACAGGCCGCCGATGGTGGCGGGCATGACCATGGCAAAGTAGGGGGAGGAGAGCTTGTAGGCGTAATCCACGATGGCAGCCGGCCGCAGCCAGACGATGATGAGCATACCGATCATCATAATGATTACCACGATGCGGGTCCAATGCACTACCTTTTTGTCGTCGGCAGGCAGTCCTTTTAGCAGGAAACGATGCCGAACAAACAGGTCCTTGGTCACCATGGCCGTACCGGACAGAAGCATTGACTCGCCGGTAGAGATAGCAAAGGCGAAGAGACACAGCATGGCGACGGCACTGACGATGGGGGGCGCGAAGTTCGTGGCCAGATAGGGCACTAGAGAGTCCGCCTTGTCAAAGCCGGAGCCCAGGATGCCGGGGCCGATGTAAATACCGATGAGAATCAGGCCGGTGAAGGTCATCAGGTAGCCCAGCGGCAGGCCCCACGCCATGACCTCAAAGTTCTTCTTGCTCTTTGCAATGTAGCAGCGGGAATAGATGTGGGGCCACACAATCGTGGCGACCGAGGCGGTAAGGGCCTGGTTGATGATGCCCGGGATGGTGAAGTAGCCGGTGGCACCCGGCGCCCCTAAGTTGGCCACAGACACTGGATCGTTCTTGATGGCCTCGTAAACACCTACCATACCGCCGTCGAAGTTCCGCACCACCAGGACGACGACCAGCACCCACAGGGTACCCACACCCAAGATAAAGTTAAAGGTATCCATCCAGGCCACCGCCTTCATGCCGCCTCCGAATACATGGAAACAGATGATGGCGCAGGCAAAGAGTACCGCGAGGAAGTAGGGCACGAAGCCCTTGGTTGAGACGTTCATACCATCGCCAATGGTGATGAGCTGCAGAGCCACATAGGGCACGATCATGGCCACCATGAGAATCGCACAGAACACGCCGTACTTTTCGGAATAATAGCGGCTGCGCAGGAAATCAATCGGTGTTGTAAAGCCATACTCCTTGCCCAGGAGCCACAGGCGGTAGCCAATCACCGCGAACTCCAGGCCAACGCAGAAGGCGCCCATACCGGAGATGTAGCCGGCGCCCAGCTTATAGGACGAAGAAGGCCAGCCGTAGAAGGCCAGGCCGCTGAACACCGATACGGCAGTGGAGCAGACGAGCATAAAGGTGTTGACGCCGCGGTCGGCGTTGTAGAAGGTCTCGGTCGAGCCGCTGGTCTTTCGGTAGTTGGCCAGGCCCTGAATGACCATGAAGACGCCATAAACTCCGCAGAGCACCAGCGTAAAAACTGCGTACATATTCATATTGCGTTATACCTCCTCCATGTTTCGTTGGAACGGTGCAGGGGGTCAAATATCTTTCTGGCGGGCAAAAAACTGGATGAAGTAGGCGCCCCAGATGAGAGAGCCGATGGGGGCAGTGCCGAAAAACAGCAGATAATGCAGGCTCAGCCAGCCAAAAAGGATGGGGTTGGGCAGGATGGGAATGACCAGAAAGTTAAACGCAAAGAATATGATGTTGATGATGATGAACAGGGTGGCGTTGGGCTTTGGCTGATTCATGATACATCCTCCTTATCTCGTATTGCTGACGCGCAGGGGGATGGGGCGGGCATTATTTCAGAAGCTGGCCCGCAATGACCACGCGCTGAATCTGGTTGGTGCCCTCAAAGATCTGGAAAATCTTAGCGTCCCGAAGAAGCTTTTCCACCGGGTACTCCCTGGAGTAGCCGTAGCCGCCCAGAATCTGGATGGCATCCAGCGCAGACTTCACAGCGGTGTCGCCGGCGAAGCACTTGCAGATGGCGGCCTCACGGGAGTAGGGCAGGTGCATCATGATGCGGTTGATGCAGTAGATCACGGTCTGCCGGGCGGCCTCGGTCTGCATATCCATGTCGGCCATCATGAACTGGAGCGCCTGCTGCTTGGCGATGGGTTTTCCAAAGGTCACCCGGGTCTTGGAGTAGCTCACAGCCTCGTCCAGGGCCCGTTGGGAGATGCCCACAGCGATGGCGCCGATGAAGGGCCGGGACAGATCCAGGGTGCGCATGGCGATCTTAAAGCCCTCGCCCTCTTCGCCCAGCCGATTGGCCGCGGGCACGCGGACATCCTCAAAGATCACATCGCAGGTGTTGGACAGGCGGATGCCGAACTTATCCTCCTCCTTGCCGGTGCTCACGCCGGGGCGGCTGCGCTCGACAATAAAAGCGGTCAGGCCCTTCAGCCCCTTAGAGCGGTCCACGTTGGCAAAAACCACGTACACATCGGCGATCCCGCCGTTGGTGATAAAGCACTTGGAGCCGTTGATGATGTACTCGTCTCCATCGCGGATGGCGGTGGTGGTGCAGGCGCCTGCGTCAGAGCCGGCCATGGGCTCGGTGAGGCAGAAGGCGGCAAACTTCTTCTGTGTGAGGATGTCGGAGTACATCTGCTTCTGGGTGGCAGTGCCGGCCAGAAGGACCGGCTTGATGGCCAGGCCGGTGGCCCCCATGGTGGTGGCGAACCCCGCGTCTACCTTGCCCATCTCTTCACAGGCAGCCGCCACAGTCATATAGTCGATGCCGCCGCCGCCAAACTCTTCCGGAATCTCCATGCAGTGCAGCCCCATCTCCAGCGCCTTGTCATAGGCGGCCATGGGCAGCTCGCCCGAGCGGTCGCATTCGGCGCAGACCGGCGCCACTTCCTTTTCCATAAACGCCTTGACGGAGCTGACGATGGCTTGCTGGTCTTCGTTGAGCAGGTAACCCATATGATCTCCTCCATTTCAGTTTTGGTACTATGTGCGATGCATGCATTCATGGAATTTTAGATGCAAGATCTGTGCCAAACTACATTCCTGCGCCCAAAAAGACCCGCGGCCCACCTCTTCTATGCAAAGTCATGCGCCGTAGGGCAAGCCATTTACTATGAGTAATTTTGCCAAATGTGAAATTACAACGGTTGACTTTTCTGGATCATCTGTGTATAATCGAGCCAAAAGTTGCAAAAGTGAGACGGTTCTGATTTCGTGATTTTGCGAATTGTCGCAGAAGTGAGACGATTTTGCCGTCAAGAGGAGGGGCTCTCATGCGCCGTGAAGAATTCGGTTTGGAAAATTTAGTGAAGGCCCTGAACCACATGAAAGGGACCCTTCTAATCTGCGACCGGAACCGCAACGTGGTCTACTACAACGACGTGGTCTGCTCCGCCCTGGACATCCCCGAGGAACGCTTGAGCGGAGCCAACCTGATGGGTCTGGCGGAGGAGGGCTATATCCTCAACTCAGCCAGTATCCAGGCCTTTGAAACCCGGCAGTTGAGCATCAAATACGTCCGGGGCAAAATGAAGATGCCCATCCTGACGGTGTCCAATCCAGTCCTGGACGAAAACGGCGAGGTGGCGCTGGTGGTGGCCGTCAGTTTCAACGAGCAGATCACTGAACTGGTGGCCCGCGAGATGATGGAATCCAGGCAAAAATCCATAGAACTGCTGGACTTCTTGTCCTCCAAAATGTCCAATAACGCCACAGTAATTGCAGAGAGCGCGGCTATGAAGGGCATTTTGGCCTTTCTGACCCGGATCTCCCCCGCAGACAGCAACATCCTGCTGACGGGGGAGACGGGCGCCGGCAAGGAGGTGCTTGCCAAATACATCCACAACCAGAGCTCGCGTAGCGGCGGGGTCTTTATTCCAGTCAACTGCGCGGCCATCCCGGAGAGCCTGATGGAATCGGAGTTTTTCGGCTATGCCAGGGGGGCCTTCACTGGGGCCAACAAGGAGGGCAAGGCCGGTGTGTTCGAGTTGGCCGACGGTGGCACCATCTTCCTGGATGAAATCGGGGAAATGCCCCTTTTGATCCAGGCCAAATTCCTGCGCGTCATTGAAACGGGGGAGGTCACCCGTCTGGGCTCGGAGAGCAGCAAAAAGGTGGATTTTCGGCTGGTGGCGGCCACCAACCGGAACCTGGAGGAGATGTGCGCCCAGGGCCTGTTCCGCAGCGACCTCTACTACCGTCTAAACATCCTCTCCGTGGAAATCCCGCCCCTGCGGGAGCGGCGGGAGGACATCGTGCCGCTGGCCCGGTTCTTCCTCAGCAGACTCAATAAAAAATACAACAAAACAAAAATCCTATCCTACTCCGCCATCCGGCGGCTGGAGCACTACCGCTGGCCCGGCAATGTCCGGGAACTGCGCAACGTGATCGAGCGGCTGTTCATTACTTCGCCCACCGATATTCTGGAATTCGAGAGCGGGGACAATACCCTGTCCTTCCGCGGCGCCGGGCCGGAGACCTCCTTGGAGGCGCAGGACCGTACAGACCCGGCCTCCGCTCCGGTCCGGGAGGGCGTCTCCCTGCGCGCCGCCGTGGAGGCCTATGAAAAGCAGCTCGTTTTGGAGACGCTTGACGCATGCGGCGGCAGTGTTTCCAAGGCCGCTGGACGCCTGCGGCTCCACAAATCGGTGCTGTATCGCAAGCTGGAAAAATACCGTGGTCAGGAGGCAATCTCCGGCCCGGGAACCTGACAAATGAATTGGGAGAAACGGGAACTCCGGTACGACGCCGGGGTTCCCGTTTTTTGCGGTTGGCACACGATTTGCTTATATCTTGGGCAGGCCGACAAATCCACTTTCCAAAAAATTAAACGGAGGTAACAGCATGAAAACGGGACAAGAGTATAGAGACAGCCTGCGCAACCGCAACATCAAGGTGTACATCAAAGGACAGCTCCTGGACAGCAAGGACGTGATCGACCACCCCTTCATCAAAGGCCATGTCAACTCTGCCGCCATGACCTATGAACTGGCGGAGGACCCCCAGTTTGAGGATCTGATGACCGCTACCTCCCATCTGACCGGGAAAAAGATCAATCGGTTCACACACATCCATCAAAGTGTAGATGATTTGGTGAAAAAGGTCAAGATGCTGCGCATGATTTCCCTAAACACTGGTACATGTTACCAAAGATGCGTGGGTCTGGACGCCGTCAACTCCATCTACAGCGTCACCTACGAGATGGACCAGAAGCTGGGCACCAACTACCACGAGCGCCTGAAAAAGTACCTGCTGCGCTGGCAGGAGGAGGACCTGATGGTGGCCGGCGCCATGACCGACCCCAAGGGCGACCGGAGCCTACGCCCCTCTCAGCAGGCCGACCCCGACCTGTTCGTCCACGTAGTGAAGAAGGACGACAAGGGCATTTACATCCGGGGCGCCAAGGCCCACATGACCGGCATGGTTAACTCCCACGAAATGCTCATCATGCCCACCTCCGGCTACGGCGAGGAAGATAAAGACTACGCCGTCTGCTGCGCGCTGCCCGTGGATGCCCCCGGCGTCATCCATATCTTCGGCCGTCAGACCAATGACGACCGGAAACTGGAAGGCGAGATTGATCAGGGCAACGCCCGCTATGGCGTGGTTGGCGGCGAGTGTCTCACCATCCTGGAGGATGTGTTCGTACCTTGGGAAAACGTCTTTATGTGCGGCGAGTATCCGTTCTCCGGAATGCTGGTAGAGCGCTTTGCCTGCTACCACCGGCAGAACTACGGCGGCTGCAAGGGCGGCGTGTCCGACATCGTCATCGGCGCCGCCGCCACCGTGGCCGACATGAGCGGCTATGGCAAGGCCACCCACATCAAGGATAAGCTCAACGAGATGATCCATCTGGCCGAGACCCTGTACTGCTGCTCCATCGCCTGCTCGGCTGAGGGCAAGCCCACCGCCGCGGGCAACTATTATGTGGACCCCCTGCTGGCCAACGTGGGTAAGCACAACGTCACCAAGCTGATCTACGACATCGACCGCCTGGCCCAGGATGTGGGCGGCGGTATTCTGGCCACGCTGCCCTCCGAAGCCGACTTCCGCAGCCCTGAGGTCGGCAAGTACGTGGAAAAGTACATGCGGGGCGTGGCCTCGGTGCCCACTGAGGACCGTATGCGGATGATCCGCCTGGTGGAGGTCATGACCGGCGGCGTGGCTCTGGTGGAGTCCATGCATGGCGCCGGCTCGCCCCAAGCCCAGAAAATCATGTACTCCAAGCTCTCCGGCCTGGAAAGCAAGAAGAAGGCAGCTATGAAGATCGCCGGTGTAGACCCCAGCAAATATTCAAAATAAGCAGGTCCCCGCCTTGAGGGTAGGCGTCAAGTTCTGCGGGCACTGCGCGCCCCGCATGGATATGGCGGAACTCTGCAAAACGCTGCGGGCGCGGGCGCCCGAGCTGGTCTTTGGTTACTATGCCAGAGACCCCGCCGTGGACGTGCTCCTGATTCTCAACGCCTGTCAGGCCGAATGCGCCAGCCGTCCTGATTTCCAGGGGCCAGTGATCCTGGTCTCCCCCGACACAGTGGATCACTGGCCCACCCCTCCTGAACAGCTCTGCAGCAGTATCCTCCGCCGGATTCAGGCGGTGTCCCGGTCCGGCTGAAGCGGCGTGCAGAGCGGTGCGAAACGGAACTGAGGCGGAGGAATCGTCAGCGGGCGGTTCCTCCGCTTTTTTCCAACGAAAGGAGCAATTCTGATGCGGGAAGCCATCGAACAAGCCCTGGACGAATACGCCCGGCCGATCCTGCGGGAGCACTGCGGCGAGGTGGAAGTCACCCGGATCCAGGGGGACACCGTTTATGTGCGGCTTCTGGGCCAGTGCGCCGGCTGTGCCGCGGCCTATTACACGGTGGACGAGGTTCTGGAACGAGTGCTGCGGCAGCACGTGCCCGGCGTGGAGCATGTGGAGCTGGACACGCTTGATCTGGACCTTTATCAGTATGCCAGACAGTTGCTGCGGTGGGAGAGTCCGGGATAATCTCTCCTACCCGCGCCAGATCAAAGAAGGGAGCGACTATATGAGTAAAATCGTCAGTATGGACACCGCGCTGGACCTGATCCGGGACGGTGCCGTGGTGGGCACATCGGGCTTTATGATCGCCGGGACCCCCGAGTCCGTCTTTCGCGCCATGGGAGAACGGTATGCGCAGACGGGCCACCCCCGGGACCTGACTTGTGTGTTCTGCGCCAGCCAAGGCAATGCCGAGGGGCAGGGCTACGATCACCTGGCCCAGGACGGCATGATCGCCAAGATTATTGGCGGTCACTTTGGCCTGACACCCAAACTGGGCAAATATATGGCGGAAAACAAGTGTCAGGCCTACAACTACCCCTTGGGGGTGGTGGCGGGCATTTTCCGGGCGGCCATCCAGCAGCGCCCCGGCGAACTGACCAAGGTGGGTCTCAAGACCTTCGTGGACCCCCGATTGGAGGGCGGCAAAATCAATGCTGTCACCACCGAGGACCTGGTGAAGGTGGTGGAGTTTGAGGGGGAAGAGTGGCTGTGGTATCCCACTCCCAAGTTTGACGTGGCTATTATCCGCGGCACCACCGGCGACGAGGACGGCAACATTACCATCGAACACGAGCCGGTGAACCTGGAGATGCGCACCATCGCCATGGCGGTCAAGGCCTGTGGCGGCAAGGTCATCGTCCAGGTAAAGAACGCCGTCCGCGCCGGCAGCCTCACCGCCGACCGGGTGGAGATCCCGGGGATCTTTGTGGATGCAGTGGTGGTCTCCCCCGACCCCATCGAGGAGCACCGCCAGACCAAGGCTTATTTTTACGATCCCAGCATGTCCGGTCATATCAACGTCCCCGTGGACTCCATCCCGCCCCTGCCCCTGGACGTGCGCAAAGTCCTGGCCCGCCGGGCCGCCATGGAACTGACTCCCCATGCCGTCATCAATCTGGGGATCGGTGTGCCCGAGGGCGTGGCGGTGGTGGCTGCCGAGGAGGGCTTTGGCGATCAGCTCACCATGACCACCGAAAGCGGCGTGATGGGAGGCATCCCTTGCGGCGGCGGCGCCTTCGGCGCCGGGCAGAATGCCCTGGGCATCCTGGACATGCGCACGATGTTCGATTTCTATGACGGCGGCGGCCTGGACATGACCGTTCTGGGGTTGGCCGAGGTCAACGCCAAGGGCGACATCAACGTGGGGCGTTTCGGTCCCAAAACACCGGGCTGCGGCGGCTTCATCAACATTTCTCAAAATACCGGCAAGGTGGTTTTCTGCGGTTCCTTTACCTCCGGCGGTCTGGAGCTGGAGATTGGAAATGGTGCGCTTCACATCATCAGGGAGGGACGCAACCGCAAATTTGTGGAGAACGTCCAGCAGGTTACCTACAGCGGCGAATACGGAGCCTCCATCGGCCAGGAGGTGCTCTATGTCACCGAACGGGCGGTCTTCCGGCTCACCCGGGCTGGCATCGTTCTGACGGAGATCGCCCCCGGGGTAGACCTGCAAAAGGATGTGCTGGACCAGATGGGTTTTCTTCCCATCCTGTCCAAGGACTTAAAGCAGATGGACCCCCGGATCTTTCAGGCGGAGAAGATGGGCCTCACCATCTGAAAGCCTTCCGGAGCCATTGGCTCCTAACCTTCACCAACGACGTTTGGAGGAACGCTATGCGAGAAGTTGTCATTGTCAGCGCCTGCCGTACTCCCATCGGCAAATTCAACGGGGCCTTTGCCTCTCTGTCCGCCCGTGACCTGGCCATCGCCGCCGGAAAGGAGGCCATCCGCCGGGCCGGGCTGGCCCCATCCCAGGTGGACGAGATCGCCATGGGTCAGCTCTACACCGCCATGCAGGGCTCTCTGCCCGCCCGGCAGGTGAGTATGCGCATCGGGCTGCCCGCCCGCAGCAACGCCGTCAGCGTAAACCAGAACTGCGCCTCCGGGATGCGGGCCCTGGAGATCGTCTGTAATGATGTGGCGCTGGGTAAGACCGACATTGGTCTGGCTGTGGGTGTGGAGAGCATGACCAACGCCCCCTATCTGCTCCCCAAGGCCCGGAATGGCTACCGGATGGGTCACGGCCAGATCACCGACTCCATGCTCCATGACGGCCTGGTGGATGAGTTGTCCGGAGGGCATATGGGCGTCACGGCGGAAAATGTAGCCAAGCGCTACGGCATTACCCGGCAGGAGTGCGATGAACTGGCCGTCTTGAGTCATCAGCGTGCCTGCGCCGCCATTGATGCCGGAACATTTAAGGACGAGATTGTCCCGGTGGAAGTCCGCAGCCGAAAAGGCACCGTGGTGGTGGATACCGACGAGCATCCCATTCGGGGTGCTGATCTGGCGTCCATGGCCCAGCTTCCCCCGGCCTTTCTGCGGGACGGCGTGGTCACCGCGGCCAACGCCTCCGGGATCAACGACGCAGCGGCGGCGGCGGTGGTCATGTCAAAAGAAAAGGCCGACGCGCTGGGCATTGCTCCCCTGGCAAAGATGCTCCATATCTGCGGTGAGGGAGTGGAGCCCGAGGTCATGGGCCTGGGTCCCGCCGTGGCCATTCCCAAGTGTCTGAAAGCGGTCGGCCTGGCATTTGAGGATGTGGACTACTGGGAGGTCAACGAAGCCTTTGCCGCCCAGTTCATCGGAGTGGAACGGATGCTCCAGGAAGAGCACGGCATGCAGATGGACCGGGCGCGGACCAATATCAACGGCTCTGGCATCTCCCTAGGGCATCCGGTGGGCTGTACCGCCCTGCGGATCGTGGTGTCTCTGATCTATGAGATGCTCCACTCAGGGCACCGGGTGGGAGGCGCCGCACTGTGCGTGGGCGGCGGTCCGGCCATGGCCTCCCTGTGGGAGCGCATCTGACCCATTCCGGATCATGCCCTGTGGGGATTGGGATATATTCAGAAGGAACCGGCTGGGGCCGTGGCCCCAGCCGGTTCCTTCTGAATGGTATGGGGAAGGGCAATCACTGGCACCGGCGCTGGAACTCCGAGGGAGAGAACCCCACCGCCTTTTTGAAGGTGCTGCTGAAATAAGTGATATCCCGATAGCCCACCTGCTCGGCCACCTCATAGACCTTGCTGCGGCAGTCCTTAAGCAGCTCCATAGCCTTGTGCATCCGGTAGCTGGTCAGGTAGCCGGACAAGGTATAGGAGGTTTCCTTTTTGAATACATGGCTCAGATGGCTCTCGCTGACGCCCAGATGGCCGGCGATGGAGCTCACCCCAATCTCCGGGTCGTTGTAGTGCTCGGAGATGTAGTTGAGGGCCTCCATAACATATTTGCTTTTGCCCCGGAGCTCCTCGGGACCGGCGGGGGCCGCCGGATGCCGCTCCTCCCGCTCCCGGCGCTGGATACGCTCGACGACGGCCTCCAGCTCCCCGTCGCGGAAGGGCTTGAGCAGATAGTCCACCGCCCCCAGCTTCACCGCCGCCTGGGCATAGGAGAAGTCGCTGTAGGCGGTGAGGAGGATCACATAGGCCCGGTTGCCCTGGACCCTGAGCTGCCGTACCATCTCCAGTCCATCCAGCCTGGGCATCTTGATGTCGGTAACGATGAGGTCGGGGCGGTAGCGTGCGATGACCTCCAGTCCCTCCTGGCCGTTGGCGGCCTCCCCCACCACGGCGCAGCCCACAGAGGCCCAGTCCACCGCCAGAACGATACCCTTGCGGACCAGCTCCTCGTCCTCCACGACGACCACCTTTAGCATGAGGGGACCTCCCTTCTCGTAATGGGCAGGGTAATGCGCACACAGGTGCCCCGGCCGCCCGTGGGGACGAAGCGCAGGCCGTTGTCCGGCCCGTAGTGCAGCCGCAGGATGGCGTCCACATTGTGCAGACCCAGGTGACGCCCCGGGCCGGGCAGGATCTGGGCCTGAAAATTGCGCAGGCTCTCCTCCGACATGCCGCGGCCGTCGTCGGAGACGGTGATCAGGAGGTAGCCCGGCTCCTCCCGGGCCGAGACCACGATCTCGCCGCCGTCGCTGTCCTCAAACCCGTGGATGATGGCGTTCTCCACCAGAGGCTGGAGCATCAGCTTGGGCACCAGCACATCCAGCAGGCCGTCGTCCACCTGGGTGCGGAGCTGGAAGGTGCCAGAGAAGCGGATGCGCTGGATCTCCACATAGCGGTCCAGCAGCCGCAGCTCCTGCTCCAGGGGGACAAATTCGTCGTTGGTGATGCTGCTGCGCAGGATGTCGGCCAGGTCAGCGGAGATGGTGGCCACCTCGGGGACCTGGTGGATCTTGCCCAGCCACTTGACCGTGTCCAGGGTATTGTAGAGGAAGTGGGGGTTGAGCTGGGCCTGCATCATCCGGATCTGGGCATCGTTGAGCTCCCGCTGCTGGCGCAGGGACTGCTCCAGGTTCTCCTCCAGCCGCCGGGTCATCCGGTTGAAGCGCCCGGCCAATTGGGCCATCTCGTCGGCGCCCCGGGGCTCCACCCGGGCGTCCAGATTGCCTCTCTCCACCTCCTCCATGGCGCTGTTGAGCGCACGGATGGGTGCAAAAAGCTGACGGCTCATGCCCATGGAGACGGCGGCGCACAGGCCCAGGCACAGCAGGATGGCCACTCCGGCCACCAGATACAGCAGGCGCATGACCCATCCGGCCAAGGGTTTTGGCTGCTGGAGAATCAAGCAGAGGCCGCCGGCGCCGCCGGGCCGGACGTAATAGGAGTACTCTCCACCCCCGTCCAGCGCCAGGCCGGCGAGCAGCCGCTCCCGCAGGACGGGAGCCAGCCCAGCGTCCCGCAGACTGGCGGAGGCGTACACCTCGTCCCAGAAGGCGTCCAGCACCAGTACGCCGCCGGCGGAGCCTGTCCGCTTCTCAAAGAGCCGCTCGAAGTGCCGCTGGGTCAGGTCCAGGACCACATAGCCCACCACCCGCTCCCCCTCCCGAACCGCGCAGGCGGCCTGGAGGAGGCTGCCCGCGCCGCCCTGGCCAAAGTCGTCCACATCCCGGTAGACGATATCCGGGGAGCGCCGGGCGGCCTTGAGCAAGCCCCAGTCTACGCTGAGGCAGCCGCCGCCGGAGAGGCTAGCGGTGGCGTAAAGACGGTTGCCGCCGGCGTCAAGGAGGGAAAAGGCGGCGTCGTTGAGCAGGGGGCTGGCGGTATCGTAGAGGATGGAGTAGATATCCTGAGCCATGTCGGTGTGGCCGGAGTCCAGGGCGCTGCGGACCCGTCCGCTGCTCCGGAGGCGGTCCATCACCTGAGCGCAGGCGTCCAGCAGGCCGTCCAGGTCGCCGCACAGGGCGTCCAGCTGCGTCTGGGCGGTATCGGCCACGCTGCGGTGAAGGGAGGACTGGAAGATGCCCAGCATGAGGACGGTACACAGCAGCAATGGCACCATGCCGATCAGCAGGAAGCTCACCAGCAGCTTGGTGCGGAAGGAGCGGTTGAGAAAGTCCCTCATGCCCGTTCCTCCCCGCACAGCGCCAGCCACCGGGCGGTGAATTCCTCTTTCAGCCCCGCGGCCCAGTGGACGTCGTAGTCGATGACGTCCAGCTCCTCCACCGGCGGCAGACTGTCAGGGTCGTGGACGTCGGTGCGGACCGAGCGGCGGGAGAACTGACTGACCACCAGCTCCTGCACGTCCCGGCTCTGGACGAACTCCAGAAAGGCCTTGGCGTTTTCCGCATGGGGTGCCCCGGCCACCAGAGCGCTGCCGTCCGGGACGGCGCTGGTGCCCTCAGTGGGGAGGAAGACGGCAATCTCCGCCCCCTGACCCAGCCCCTTGAGCGCGGTCTCCTCCAGGGTGACGCCCAGATACCGGCTGCCGTTGGCCACCGCGCCCACCACGTCGCCGGAGTCGGCCAGAATGTCGCCGTCCAGGTTGGCCGCGAACTGCTCCAGCAGCTCCCAATCGTCGCCGGGCAGGCAGGACAGCAGTGTGAGGGCCGCCGTATAGCTGGAGCCGGACACGGTGGGGTCGGCGAAGGCGATTTTGCCCTTCCACCGGGGGTCGATCAGATCGGCCCAGCCGGTGAGCTGGTCGGGCTCCACCAGCTTGGGGTTGTAGATAAAGACCAGGGGCAATGAGGAAAAGGGCGTCCATGCGTCGCCCTCCGGCCGCAGGCCCTCCCGCAGCCGGTCCGCCCCGGCGCAGGCGTAGGGCTCGAAGCAGCTCTCATAGGCGCACAGGCTCTCCACCCCACCGCCGAACATCACGTCGCAGACCGGCTGCCCGGCCTCGGCAGCGATGCGCTCCAGCAGCTCGTTGGTGCCGCCGGTGATCACCTCCACCCAGATACCGGTCTCCTCCTGAAACTCCTTGACGATGGGGCCGTAGACCGCCTGCTTGTGGGAGGTATAGAGGGTCAGTCGGGCGTCCTGGCCGGGGGCCAGGGCGGCGGTGACCTCATCCGCCGGGACGGCGCAGGCCGCGAGAGCTCCCAGAAGGGCCAGCAGCAGTCCGATCTTCTTCACGGCACGCGCCCCCTTTCTCTCATGTGGCGGAAACGAGCAGCGCTTCCAGCACCTCCGCCACGCTGGTACAGCGGCGGGGAAACCGGGCGGCCAGAGCCGGGTCGGCCCCCTCCATCAGCCAGGCCGTCCCCGCCGTCTCCAGCATGGCCGCATCGTTCCAGTTGTCCCCAAAGGCTACGACTTCCTCAGGGCGGGCCCCCAGCCCGGCACACAGCTCCCGAAGGCCCTTGCCCTTGTCCGCCAGGCCGAAGTCCACCCAGTCGGGCCCGGCGGCGGCCATGTGGAAGGGCTCTCCCCACACCGGGCCCAGAACCCGCTGGGGCCCGTGGGTGCCCTGCGGGCAGTAGGCCGAGACCTTGAGGATCGCCTCGTCGATCTCACCCGGGTCAGCGATCCGGGTCACCCGGTTGCCCTTGCCCTCCCGCAGATAGGCGATATACCCCTCGTCGGAGTCGCAGATATAGCTGGTGTTGGCGCCGGAGAGCAGCACCCGGCAGCCCTCCAGAGTCTGAATGGCCCGGGCCAGAGCCATGGCCGGCTCCCGGGGCATGGGGGTCCGGGACAGGACGGGGGCGGTCTCCTCCGGGCCGGGACCGTAAAGGATAGCGCCGTTTTCGCACAGGAAGCAGACCGCGTCGGCCACCGGGGCGAACAGTCTCCGCAGGGAGTGATACTGCCGCCCGGAGGCCGGGCAGAACAGGACGCCACGGTCCCGCAGCCGCCGGATGAGTCCGAAAAGGGCGGGGTCCAGGGCGGCGGCGCCATAGGGGATGAGCGTGCCGTCGATATCGCTGGCGATGAGCCTGACCATAACATGACCTCGGTTCCAGGAGATAGAAAAACGGCGGGGGGCCGGCCCCCGCCGCGCTCACCGGGCGGACCGGACGGAGAGGGACCCCTGGGTGATGATTCGGCCGTTCTTACGGCTAAATAATACCATATGATCCCCCTCAAAGTCCACCCGCACCTTCTGGCCGATCTGATAGAGCACGCCGCCGAAGATGACGCCGGTGAGCAGATACTCCCCAATGCGCAGCTTGACGGTGGTCTCCATGCCGGTGGGCATGGCGCTGTAGACCTCGGCCTCCAGCGCGCCGTGTTCCGAGATGGACAGGAACTCGGGCCGGACACCCAGCACGAAGTCCTCGTCGGAGAGGACGGCCTCGTCCCCGAAATCCTCCGTCTCGTTGACCTTGGCGATGTGGCAGCGGAAGGGGGTGTCTTTGTTTCCCTTCTCCACATGGCCCTTTTGGCTCTGTTTGGCCTGCTCCGCCGCCTTTTTCTCCGCGTCCTGGGCGTCGGCCCGGGCAAACCAGTCCGGCAGGTCCAGGGGCGTGCGGGGCGTGAAGGCGAGCCGGGTGCCCGCAAAGACCTCCAGCTCCACCGTGCCGTCGGGGGCCTGACGGCCTTTGGCCTCCATAAAGTTGATGGCCGGATTGCCCACAAAGTCGGCCACAAAGAGGTTGTTGGGCTTATTATAGACGTCCAGGGGGGCGTCGTACTGCTGGAGCACGCCGTTGTCGATGAGACAGATCTTGGTGGCCAGGGTCATGGCCTCCATCTGGTCATGGGTGACGTAGATAAAGGTAGAGCCGGTGTCGATGTGCAGCCGCTGGAGCTCCGAGCGCATCTCCAGCCGCAGCTTGGCGTCCAGATTGGACAGCGGCTCGTCCATGAAGAGCACCGCGGGCTCGGGGGCCAGGGTGCGGGCGATGGCCACCCGCTGCTGCTGTCCGCCGGAGAGCTCAGAGGGATAACGGTCCATGAACATGCCGATTTTGACGATGCGGGCCACCCGGCGGACCGAGAGGTCGATCTCCTCCGGGGAGAGCTTGCGCACGCCGGTCACAGGCACGCCGTCCTTGAGGTAGGCGAAATCCTCCCGGAAGGTGCAGCCCTGGGCGGCGCACGCCGCCCGGGCGCTCTCCAGCGCCCTTTCCAACTGCTCCAGTCTGGCCTTGGCCACGGTGACCGGCTCCATAGACTCGTGGAGCTTATAGCCCATCAGGGTCTTGGCGGTGTGGAGGGAGATCTCATAGCGGTCGATGAGCTTGATGTGGGCCTTGTTCACGTCCAGCCTGCCCTTTTTGTCCACACACTCCCGGATGGTCCGAACCACGTCGTCCGGCCTTTGCAGGATGCGGATGAGGGCGGCGGTCCGGCGGGCCTCCAGGTCGAACTTAGGCAGCTCCTCCTTGATGTTGCCCAGACCGAAGGCGATGTTCTGGTAGACCGTCATGTTGGGCCACAGGGCGTAGTTCTGGAACAGGAAGCCCACCTTCCGCTTATTAGGTGGGATATTGATGCCGGCGTCGGAGTCGAACACCACCTTGTCGCCAATGGTGATGCGGCCGCTGGTGGGGGTCTCCAGCCCGGCGATCATGCGCAGCGTGGTGGTCTTGCCGCAGCCCGAGGGGCCCAGCAGCGTGACGAAGGCGTTGTCGTCGATGACCAGATTCAGGTCGTCCACGGCGTAGAATTTGTCCCAGCGCTTGGTCACGTGGGTGAGTATAATCTCAGGCATGGTTTAACCTCCTATCCCTTTGTCCAGGCTGGCGCCGGTCACTTTGTTGACAAGGGTGTTGCAGATGAGAATGGTGACGATCAGGATCAGATTGATGCCGCTGGAGAAGGCGTATAGGCCCATCTCGTCGAAGTAGTCCAGCGTGGTGGAGAGGATGAAGCCCTGTACGCACAGCAGCATAAACAGGCTCAGCTCCCGCAGACAGGTCATGAAGGGCAGCAGGTAGCCGCTGATGATGGAGGATTTCTGGATGGGGATGATGATGCGGGTCATCCGTTTGATCCAGGGCACATTCTGGATGATGGCCGCCTCCTCGATCTCGCCGGAGAGCTGGAGCATGGAGTTGAGGCTGGAGCGGCTGGCAAAGGGGATGTACTTGATGGTGCCTGCGAGGATGAGCAGCGTGTAGGTGTTGAACAGGTTGATGTGCTCATTGGAAAAGAGGATAAAGAAGGCGGCGCCCACGGCGATGGAGGGCATCAGATAGGGCAGGAAGGCCACCGAATTGACGTAGTTGGCCCACTTACTCCGTCGGTTTTTGGCCACGGCGTAGCCAATGAGGGTGCCAATGGTGCCTGCCAGCAGGGCGCAGGAGACCGACACCAGAATGGTGCCCTGGAAGGCCCGCCAGATGGTCTCATTGTGGAGGATACCCTTCTGGCCGTACATGCCGTTTTCGGTGACGTTCTCGCTGGTGACCCACCATTTGGTGGTCAGGTTGCCGGCGTCCCCCGTGTAGAGGAAGGAATAGTCGCCGGGGTTGGGCAGGAAGGTCTCGAAGGCGAAGGAGACGATGGGAAAAATACTGGTGAAAAAGGTGAGGACCACCAGCACCAGGGCGATGACGTATTTGCCCGCCCGGCCCAGGTTGATCTTGGAGGTCTGCCCCGACTTGCCGGTGACGGTGGTGTAGCTCTTGCGCGAACGCAGAGACATCTGGTTCATCAGCATGATGGCCACGCCGAACACCATCATGACGATGGCCAAAATGCTGGCCTCGCCGGTGTATTTGGAGTTCATGGACACATATTTGGTGGCCAGGGTGGTGAGTCCCAGGTAGTGGGGCACCGGATAGGAGCCCATGGAGGAGCCGAAGACCAGCAGCACCGTGGACAGGATGGCGGGCTTGACCATGGGCAGGGTGATCTTGCACATGGTCTTCCACTTGGGAGTGTCCAGGATGGTGGCGGCCTCCTCCAGGTTGGCGTCCATGTTGCGGAAGATGCCGCCGATCAGGATATAGGCGAAGGGGGCGTAGTGCAGACCCAGCACCACCAGACTGGGGAAGAGCCCCTTGCACCACCACAGGGGCATGTTGATCCCTAGGGTGGCGGCCAGCAGCCCGTTGGAGGTGCCGGTGACGGCGTTGGAGTTGAACAGGTTCTGCCACACCACGGCCAGGGTCCACTGGGGCATGATGTAGGGGAAGATGAAGATGGAGCTCAGGTACTTGCGCCAGGCCAGGTTGGTGCGGGTGACCAGGAAGGCGAACAGGCCGCCGTAGAGGATGGAGACCACGCAGGTGCCCGCCGCCAGCCACAGGGTGTTCAGCAGCGGCGTCCACAGGTTGGTCCGGGCCAGGCGGCTGGTGAACAGGTCGATGTAGTTGACCAGGGTATAGCCGCTGGCCTTGCCGGTAAGGTGGGCGTCGATGGTGCCGGCGTGGATCTTGAAGGTGTCCTCCACAATGGCCACGATGGGAGCCACGGTGGTGACGGTAAGCACAATGCCCATCAGCAGCAGGATGACGTTGTGGGGCTTGGAGAAAAAGGTCCTGAGCTGATTGAGCAGGATGGCCGGCCGGCCGGCGGTCCGGGTGGACGACGGATTCATAGGGCGTTCCTCCTTCGTGGAAGCTGGAAGAAAAGGCGCCCCTGGATGCGGTACGAGACCCCGATCCAAGGGCGCTCTTATCTCATGGGGCGGCGCCGGAGCCCCTGGTTCAGCCGGCGCTGTACTTGGTCAGCATCTCGATCCAGCTACCCACGGTAAAGGACACGCCGGCGCAGTACTGGGGGTCCTCCAGGACCAGCTTGCCGTCGGTGGTCCACCAGTCGTAGCCGTGGTCGTTCTTGGCGGGGGAGGGGTGCACGCCGCCCACACAGCCGCCGGGCTCATGCTTATAGGTGGCCTCGGGGGCGGCGGGCCCGCCG
>ERZ781272.260-NODE-260-length-53985-cov-42.239366_pt1 | contig 53985 bp, 52 predicted proteins | sample MGYA00375850_ERZ781272 | MGnify/ENA primary metagenome ERZ781272 (study PRJEB29790, sample SAMN06051246) | human gut metagenome | host: Homo sapiens | place: USA: Cincinnati, Ohio | collected 2013-06-21 | study: EMG produced TPA metagenomics assembly of the Gut...
TTTTCCGGCCGAACGGAAAAGGAAGGGCCCGCGCGGCCTGAGCGCGTTCCAATTTACGAGATTGTTCTCGTGCATTTTGACAAAACGATATGCCTTTTTCGACAGTCTGAATCGCCGGAGAGGATTATCCTCTCCGGCGATCTTTTATTTCGTTGGGACCGTCACATAAAGTCGGGCCGGGTAAGCAAACTGACGATATTTTTACGATACATGGCGGAAACACTGACGGTCCCGATGGGGATGCATAGGCCAAAAATAACAGCCAGAGCCGCGGCGGAAAGGCCCCAAGGGAAGAATTGCATGACCTGTATGCCGCTGCCGTAATAAAGGCCATAACAAATGATGACGGACAAAAGGTTTCCGAGCATCCAGGCAATCAGAATGATCGACATGAGTTCAAAGATTTGATAACAAACAGCCTGCCTTCTCTCAATGCCGGAAGCGCGAAGCATTCCCCAAACGCGCGTCTGGCGCTTCATTTTCAGAAAAACCGTATTGATCATTTGAAACAGGCCGAGCAGGGAAATCAGAATCACCGCGAGGGTACAAGCCCAGGTGATTCCCTCCATCTGTTTTTGGGCAGCTTCGGCATTCTGGGGCTGCGCATAGATCATGCTGTCTGGATACAGCGTTTTCAGTTCCTCCAGCAGCAGTTCGGTCCGCTCATACAGCGCCGGGTCTTCCAATTCAATATACAAGTAGTTGGTTTTCACAGGAAGCTGATGTGCGGCAAACGCGTCCTGATGCCAAAGGAAACTGAAGGCATTCTGGCCCAGCATTTCATAATAGGGGCTTTTACTGTCTTCTATTTTCAAAATGGCCCCGACTGTAACGGGAAAGTCAATTCGTTGCGCGCTCAAATCCTCCGGATTGCTCCGGTTGCCGCGAATGACCTGGGTGAAATGTAGCTGTTCACCAACATGAAAAGGATTGGGTACCGTACCGTTGGAAAGCAGGATAATCTGCTTTCCTGTTTTTAAAGCGCCGACATCAATCGTACCTGCCTCCAGGTAGGGTTTCAGCGCTTCCAGTGTGCCGTCGTCGAGGCCGTTGATATATTCAGGGTATAATGTATCCTCCATCGTATATCGGTAGGCCGCCAAATCCTTGCGAAGCGTCTCAGGCTCGAAGGCGCCGGATTCCTGCAGACTGGAGGTGCGCAGATCCTTAAAGGCCGCATTGCCGGGAACATTGTTTTTGAGCAGCAGTTTTACAGGGAAGGAGGAAAACTGCCAGGTATGTTTTGCTTCGGAATTGCGCTCAAAACGTTGCAGATCTCTGCTGTCCATTCCCTGAAACGGGTCGTACTGTATTTGCGCCAGCGTATAATAGTTACCGTCCGCAAGCGAAACGGAATAATCGACTGTTGTCATCCGGACGGAATCCTGCAATACGCGTGTCAATGTGACGCCGGACAACAGGGCAATGAAACAAAGGGAAAAAGAGAGGATGATATTGGCGGTTGTATTGCTGTGATAAAATGTGGATTTTAGCCCCCAGGAAAAAAGCGGAAATCTCTTCAGAATCGGAAGCCTGCTGCCGCCCTGCTGGCTGCCGTTTGAAACCATCGTCATGGGCCTTTGCTGTAATTCCTGCCGCACAGAGAGCATGCTCCAAAGGTAGAACAGAAGGGCCGCTCCGATCAGCGCCGGAAGAATAACAGACAAATGATAATGAAAAGGCGCGGAAAATTGCAGTGCGGAAACGATTCGCTGAAACAGGTAGCGGCTTGATAAAAGGCCGAGGATCAGGCCGGCCGGAAGCGCGAGCAGCAGACAGAGGCTGTTCTGCACAAAGAAATGAAACAGAAAATAGCGGTTTCCCGCGCCGAGGCATTTCAACTTCATGACGGTTTCTTCCCGGGAGGCCCGGCCGGCCTTTGTGTTGGTGTATAAACCCAGGATACAGATCAGAAACAGAAAGAGGATCAATGCAAAAAAGATCAGATTGACGATGGGATTCTCCGATAAAAGGAGTTGGAACGTATTTTGCGGATAGACGGATTCATTGAAGATAAGCCTTTCCGACCCGGAGGATGTGGCCTTTTCCAGGGCTTCCCCCGGAGCCGCGTTGAGATAGAGATGCGTAACGGCGATCCCGTTTTTGCAAATGGGGTGATCCGGCGAGAGGAAGGCGTTGGGCAGGGCGGATGTGTCGGTTAAGCTGGAAGACGAGTTGCCCTGTAGCTCAGAATAATTTTTAACGACGCCTACAATTGTAAACGTGTAGCGGCGTTCTGCGGGATCAGATATGGGATTCAACTCGATGGCAGAAAGCGTAATCTGTGCGCCGATAGGGTTTTCGATGCCCAGCCGGATGATTGTTGCCTTTTCGAATGCGATTTCCCCGGCCTTTTCCGGCATGCGTCCGGATATAGTCCGAAGGCTTGCCTGTTCGGCGGCATTCCGGTCCATGCAGCCGAAATAAATTTTATTCTGCAAGACAGAATTCGGAATCATTCCGGAGGCAAAAACACTTACTGCCCCAATTTTTTGAACAGCGGGGTCCGTTTGCAGTCTCCCGGTTTCCTCATCTGAAGCATTCAGCAAAATGGCAGATTGGGTACCGTACAGGTCCTTTTTTTGAGCAACGTTGAGTTGTATGTAATTGCTGATCAAAAGCCCTCCGCCAATCAGACCCGCCGCGCAAATGGCAACGCCGAGGATTCCAAACAGCGCCTCTCTTTTTTTGCGGAAATAAGTTTTCAGAATATAGCTGTATAGCCGTCTGTTCATACGCGTTCTCCTGATACAGGCACACCGTCCCGAAGCGCGATCACGCGGTCGGCAGTAGCTGCGATCTCCCTGTCATGCGTAACCATCACCATTGTTTTTCCGAATTCCCGCTGGAGCCCCTTTAATATAGAGAGAACAGAATTGGAGGTCTCTTCGTCCAGATTGCCAGTGGGCTCATCCAAAAGCAGGATTTTGGGCTGATTGATCAGCGCTCTGGCAATCGCGACACGCTGCTGTTCCCCGCCGGAAAGCTGATTCGGGAAATGATTTTGCCGACTCTCCAGATGCAGGGCATGAATCAGCTTTTCGTAATACGGGGAGGCAACCTTATGCCGGTCTAAAATGGCGGGGAATTGTATGTTTTCTTTCACCGTCAGCTCTGGAACCAGGTTAAAAAACTGAAAGACGAACCCAATCTGTTTTCTTCTGAAAGCACTTAATTCTTTTTCCTTCATTGTGCTGATGTCGGTGCCGAAAAGGAGAACCTGGCCGGATGTCGGCTGGTCCAGCCCACCCATCAGATGAAGCAGCGTTGATTTACCGGAGCCGCTTTTACCAATGACAGCCGTGAACGAATCCGGTTCTATCACAATATCAACATCCTTCAGGGCGTTTACGACGGTTTCACCCAACCGGTATTCTTTGCTTAAATGAATTGTCTGAATCGCTGTGTCCATATCCGTTTCCCATCCTTATGAAAGCCTCGGTTCTTTACAAAGAGACCTTAATTTTGTCTTTTGATCCAGTATGGAAAAGAGCAGAAATCCCGCGCCCCACGCGATCGGCTGGAGAATAAACACGGAGGTGTCCAATAATTTATAGCTGCTGTTCATTTGCGCCAGAATGATGCAGGCGCTCTCCACGGGGATCAGAAAAAGCTCCGCAGTCAGAAAAGCGGTAAGCCAGCTTTTCTTTCGCAGGAGGATCGGAATCGAGAAGCCCAAAAATCCGGCGATTGCAATCAGTGCCAAAAATCGCTGCAGCACCAGCCCGTCGGCGGCAGGCGCTCCCGACAGGGCAGAGGAGAGCACGGAAAAGGGAACCAGAGAGGCTGCATTCTGATACGGCGATTCTCCGATCATCAGCGGGAAGATGCAGAGTTTGATCAAGGAGACAATACTGGCGTAGGAAAGGAAAAAAATAACCATCTGGAAAATCTTATATTTCTTCCGGATTAGCTGCATGAAAAAAAGCATGACATAGAGCACGATGGCAAAATAATATAGCGTCTCGTTTGGGACCATCATTGCAAAGACCCTCCTGAAAAAATTTTCTGCCACACAGTTTATCATATGTGGCAGAAAAGTGAGTTCATTAGTTATGAGAGTAGATATTTGCACACCCATCTGGGATAACAATCATTTCATGGCTGCCATCGGCTTTCACATTATTCCTGGCACTAAAATACCAATAGGCCTTTTTATTACCCGGAGATGCATTCTGAATTGCATTGCCCCACCATACATCAGTGGCCTTGCTTTCACTGCTGGCGACACTCCCCTGTGCACCATTTAACTGCCCTACTTTTTTATAAAAAAGAGTTTGTTTCACATATAATTCCTTGTCTACAACTGCTCCAGTAAAACCATTACAATAGGCGCGTTTAAAATCAAAGCCAATATGCTGGTAAGTAAAATCTCTTGTCTGACCTTGGTGGTAATAGTTAACCTTCAGGCTTGAATAATAATTTTGTCTTGCCGCGGAAGCAACTATGGTAATCGTACCGCATAAAACAAGAACACACAAAAGCATGGAGACGATTTTTTTCATAAACTATAACAATTCTGAATTTTTAAGTCATGGTAATCACGCCCCTTTTAGTTAAAAACACATTTTACCATCAATACCTTAATACAATATTATGAATTTATCATATAAATCTAAACAAGTCAATATAGTTTATGATTTTTTGTAACATATTGGAACCTTGGATATCTCTTTGGTTTATGGTAAAATGGATTCAGTCACAGGGAAACTGTTTTTGGAAAGCCAAGGGCGGTGTGGAATATGAATAACCAGAAAAAAATCGGCGCTTTTATCGCGCAGGCGCGGGAGCGCCAAGGAATTTCCAGAGAGGAGCTGGCCCGTGACCTGCATGTAGATGAAGCGGAAATTGCCGCCTGGGAGGATGGCAGCGGTTATCCTGCGCTGGCTCAGGCCCCTGCGCTGGCGCGGGAGCTGTCCGTCTCTCTGGACGAGCTATTTAATGCAAGATATCATACGGTGGCGGAGGAGTACCAGGTGCCGGAGGAAATTTTTCTGCCCGAAAGCTGCTCGTTGCCGGAGACGGAGCCGGAATCGAGAGTTCCCGAGGAAATTCCTTCTCAGGAGGAAACTACGCCAGCGCCTGAAGAGCGGACGGTCCAACCCAAGCTGCCGCGGTGGGCGAAAATTTTCTTCGGCGTGTGTTTGGCGTTGGAGGGCGCTGCGGGCTGCCTTTTGATTCTTTGCAATTTGGTCAGCACCGCCGTTGCTGTCTTAACCGGTATTGCTGTGGCCGCTGCCGCAGCAATGGTATTCGCCGTCGCCTATTTATATGGAAAGCATCCGCAGATGCGGAAATTGGCACTTTTGCTGCCCACCTTCGGCATTGCTCTCCTGCTTTTCTTTTTGCTGTTTCGCCTGTTTACCTAAGGGGGAAGTTTTTGTATAAATTTCATGTCAACCAAACCTGATTCGGTTCATTCGTTCAGCAGGAGTTTCGGGCTTCGGACATCCAACTCGACTTAACCCCGGACCGTTTCTTTTCCGCAACCGGCTCATGGCTGCGTAGTTCAATGCGGAGCCAGACGGCGTTTATTATGCATCGCACACCGCCCAGGCAACGGAACAGAACAAAATCGAAATATCTCTTATTTATACCGTGACTATCATTATGCTGGGAAGATGGGCATTCATTGAGCCCCCCACATTTGCAGGAAAAGGAATGACCGAAAAAATGAGACAAAATGGGCCTTTTATCAGGAAAAATCACTTGACCGCTTGATAAAAGTGTGGTATAGTGGGTGTACCTCTAAGAGGGTTCTTTTTTTGTGCCCATTTTTAGAGGGAGGCTGGGACCTGAAAAAATCCTGCTGGTAAGCGATTTATGGGCTTTTTTACAAGGCAATGCCCTCATCATGCTTTTTGGAAAAGCGCGGAATCTGCGCGGGGGATCAATGGGTTCTGAAAATATCCGGAAAACTGGAGGTGCCGTCATGAGAGTAAAAGTTACCTTATCCTGCACGGAGTGCAAGCAGCGCAACTACAATACGATGAAAAACAAGAAGAACAACCCCGACAGGCTGGAGATGAATAAGTATTGCAGATTCTGCAAGAAACACACGCTCCACAGAGAAACCAAATAAGAGCGGAGGGAAGATGAATGGCTGACGAAAAGAAAAAGGACGCTGTGGAAAAGGCTGAAAAGAAAGCCTCGAAAGCGGACAAGGCCGATAAGGCAAACAAACCGAAAAAGCCAAATATCTTTGTGCGCGCTGGCAAGGCGATCGCCCGCTTCTTTAAGGATTTCAGGGGCGAAATCAAGAAGATCACCTGGCCCGATGCAAAGACCGTTCTCAAGAGCACAGGCGTTGTTATCGCCGTGATTTTGATTATTGGAATCGGCATCTGGATCGTGGATTTCGGCCTTTCTAGGGGACTGAGCCTGATTGAGGGCCTGGCGCAGGATCCCACGACGACGGCCGCCGCGGTCGAATCGACAACAGGCGCCGTAACGGAAGCTGTCACCGGTGCCGCGACGACAGCGAAAGCGGGTGTCATCCAGCTGTTTGGCGGACTGCTCGGTTAAGCGGTTCCAAGCGAAAGGGTGGTCTAACATGGCTGACAGCGCAAAGTGGTATGTGATCCATACCTATTCCGGCTACGAAAACAAGGTAGCCAATAATATCGAAACGGTTGTGGAAAACCGTCAGATGCAGGACCAGATCCTTGAGGTGAAAATCCCCATGGAGACGGTCACAGAAATCAAGGATAATAAAAAGCGCGATGTTGAGCGCAAGGTCTTTCCGGGCTATGTTCTGGTCAAGCTTGCGGTCGATGTGGAGGACGGGGAGTACGTCATGTCGGACGACACCTGGTACGTCATCCGCAATACGCGCGGCGTGACGGGCTTTGTGGGCCCTGAAAGCAAGCCCATCCCGCTCAGCGATGAGGAAGTGCTCGCACTCGGCGTGGAGAAAAGACAGGTCGAGGTGGCCTATCAGGTCGGCGATCTCGTCAATATCATTGACGGCCCGTTCGGAGATTTTTCCGGCGTCGTCGAGGAGATCGATCCGGATAAGGATCTTGTCCGCGTGACGATTTCCATGTTTGGCCGTGAAACGCCGGTTGAGTTTGCGCTCGACCAGGTGGAGCCGGCAGTCGATTAATCACATTATGGTAATTAGCGGCTTTGCCGCTTATTATGCGCCTGTGCGGCTTTGCCGTCTGGCGCGGGGGCTCGCCCCCTGTGGGAGGAGTAAGAATTCGCACTTGCTCCGCCAATTACCACGTATATTTGGAGGTGCAAAAAATGGCTCAAAAGGTTGTAGGTTTCATTAAGCTGCAGATCCCCGCCGGAAAAGCAACCCCGGCACCCCCGGTCGGTCCTGCGCTGGGTCAGCACGGTGTAAATATCATGGCGTTCACAAAGGAATTCAATGAGCGCACCAAGAATGATATCGGCCTGGTTATCCCGGTCGTCATCACCGTTTATGCGGACCGTTCGTTCACGTTCATTACCAAGACGCCGCCTGCCGCTGTTCTCCTGAAAAAGGCTTGCGGAATCGATAAGGCGTCCGGTGTGCCGAACAAGAACAAGGTCGCAACGATCACCGGTGAGCAGATTAGAAAAATCGCCGAGCAGAAGATGCCCGATCTGAATGCAGCGAGCGTAGAAGCAGCCGCCAGCATGATTGCCGGTACTGCGCGCAGCATGGGCATCGTTGTCTCCGATTAATGCTCCCGGGTGGGAGGAACAATCCGATTAACCACTCTTTAGGGAGGTCAGACGAATGAAACATGGTAAAAAATATGTCGAAAGCGCGAAGCTTGTCGACAAAGCAAAGCTTTATGACCCGGCGGAAGCGCTGGAGGTCGCGGTGAAAACCGCAACGGCTAAATTCGATGAAACAGTGGAGGCGCATATCCGCTTGGGCGTTGACTCCCGCCATGCGGACCAGCAGGTCCGCGGCGCGGTTGTGCTGCCCAACGGCACCGGTAAATCCGTGCGCGTCGCCGTGTTCGCCAAGGGTGACGATGCAAAGGCCGCGGAAGAGGCAGGCGCGGAGTTCGTCGGTGCGGAGGAGCTGGTCGCCAAGATCCAGGGCGAGGGCTGGATGGATTTTGACGTTGCCATTGCAGCGCCCAACATGATGGGCCTGGTCGGCCGCCTTGGTAAAGTGCTTGGCCCGCGCGGCCTGATGCCGAGCCCGAAGGCCGGCACGGTAACGCCCGATGTTGCAAAGGCCGTTACGGAAGCCAAGGCTGGTAAGATTGAGTACCGTCTTGATAAGACCAATATCATCCACTGCCCGATCGGCAAGGTGTCCTTCGGCGCAGAAAAGCTGAATGAGAACTTCTCCACTCTGATGGAGGCTGTTATCAAGGCGAAACCCGCTGCGACAAAGGGCCAGTATATCCGTTCCTGTGTGGTTGCAACCACGATGGGCCCCGGCGTGCGCGTCAATTTCAACCGCATCGGCGGCGCGGAATAAGCTTTTGAAAATACTTGACACAGGGAATTTTGTGTGCTAGTATAATAGTCACTGTTCTTACACCGAAGACAGCAGGTGCGCGTTGCGCATAATGGCTTTTTGCCGCCTGCCGAGGAATGGAGAGCATACAAAAGCCGGAGTATTTCGGCGCGAATTTGTATGTCATACCCTTCCTGCGGTGCGCGGGAAGGGTTTTTCTTTTCCCGTAAAGGATCTCCTTCGGGAGGGTCCGAATATCGGCCTTCTGCAGAGCTTGCGGAAGAGCCGGTAAATTTAGAGGAGGTGAAATCCATTGCCGAGTGAAAAAGTTTTGGAACTCAAGAAGCAAAAGGTCGCGGACCTCACGGAACAGCTGAAAAACGCCTGCGCAGGTGTGGTCGTCGATTACAAGGGCATCAATGTTGCAGACGATACAAAGCTTCGTAAGGAACTGCGTGAAGCCGGTGTCCATTACGCCGTCGTCAAGAATACGCTTCTGCACCTCGCCGTGCAGGATGCGGGCCTGAAGGAGCTTGACAATGTGCTTTCCGGCACAACCGCAATTGCCCTGAGCGAGGATGATTATGTCGCACCCGCGCGCATTCTATGCAAGTTTGCCGATGCGAACAAGAATTTTACTGTGAAGAGCGGTTTTCTGGATAACGACGTTATCAGCCTCGAAAAGATCAGCAGCCTTGCAAAGCTGCCGTCCCGCGAGGTCTTGCTCGCCACGGTTTGCAATGCGTTCAACGCACCCATCGCTTCGTTTGCACGCGCGATTCAGGCGATCGTCGACAAGTCCGGCGAAGCCGTTCCCGCGCAGGCAGAGGCCCCGGCAGAGGCGTAATTCGTCCTGCGGCTACAAAATGAAATAATTGGAGGTTAACAACAATGGCATCTGATAAAATTAATGCGATCATTGAAGAAATCAAGGTCCTCTCCGTGCTTGAGCTCTCCGAGTTGGTACATGCAGTTGAGGAAGAATTTGGCGTATCCGCTGCTGCTGCGGTAGCGGTTGCGGCTCCTGCCGAGGGCGGCGCTGCTGCTGCTGAGGAAGAGAAGACCGAGTTCGACGTGATCCTTGCGGAAGTCGGCGCGGAAAAGATCAAGGTCATCAAGGCGGTTCGCGAGATCACCGGTCTGGGCCTTGCCGACGCGAAGGCTGTTGTCGACGGTGCTCCCAAGGCTGTTAAGGAAGGCATCTCGAAGGAAGACGCGGAAGCGGCGAAGGAGAAGCTGGAGGCTGCCGGCGCGAAGGTCGAGCTCAAATAAGCTTGTCTTATCAAAAAGCAGGCGGTTTTTAGAGCTGCCTGAAAAGAGGGATTCGGAAGCGCTGCCTTTCGAATCCTTCTTTTTTATTTGTGGGGAGCGGCAGCTTGCGCCTGCGTGGCGGGAGGAGGCCGAGGCATATCTTCGCGAGATTACTTGACCGAATTCCAAAAACCGTGTATAAATAAAGACGGGGATGGCAATACAAATCTTGGACAGCATTCGTCCCACTTGAGAAAGGTATGTGATGGATATGATCTCAGAAAATAGAAAAGTGGTACTCATCGGCACCGGTATGGTAGGCATGAGCTATGCATATGCGCTGCTTAATCAGAATGCCTGCGATGAGCTGGTGCTGGTCGACGTAGACCGCAAGCGCGCCGAGGGCGAGGCGATGGATTTAAACCACGGCCTGGCCTTCTCTGGCTCGAATATGAAAATTTATGCTGGCAGCTATGATGACTGCAGCGACGCGGATATCGTTACGATCTGCGCGGGCGTTGCCCAGAAGCCGGGCGAATCCCGCCTTGATCTCCTACAGCGCAATACGGCGGTCTTCCGGTCGATTATCGACCCGGTGACGGAATCCGGCTTTAACGGTATCTTCCTGGTGGCGACCAATCCAGTTGATATTATGACGCGGATTACCGCTGTCCTCTCCGGCTTCAACCCCCGCCGCGTGCTCGGCACGGGCACGGCGCTGGATACTGCCCGGTTGCGTTATCTGCTCGGCGAATACTTCCATGTAGACCCGCGCAATATGCATGCCTATGTAATGGGCGAGCATGGGGACAGCGAGTTTGTCCCATGGTCGCAGGCGATGATGGCCACGAAGCCGGTCCTCTCCATTTGCGAGGAGTCCAATGGGAAGTATTGCTGCGAGGAGATGGAAAGAATCACGGAGGAGGTGCGCGGTGCGGCCCAGAAAATCATCGAGGCCAAGCGGGCGACCTATTATGGCATCGGGATGGCACTCGTGCGCATCACGCGTGCAATCTTCGGCAATGAAAACAGCGTGCTGACGGTATCCGCCATGATGCGCGGAGAATACGGGGAGACAGGTGTATTCGTAGGCGCACCCTGCATCGTCAACCGAAACGGCGTTCAGCGTATTTTGCAGCTGTCTTTGAGCGATGACGAAATGGCAAAATTCAAGGCGTCGTGCAAGACGCTGCGCACCCATTTTGATGAACTGGAGCTGCAATAGATTCATTAAAAAATAAAATGGCGGGGCTGCCGATGGCCCCGCCGTTGTATTTCTAAAAAACAGAGAGGATGTGGATGGATGCAATACCGGATTGATCCCAAAACCGGAAATCGTCTGTCCGTGCTCGGTTTTGGCTGCATGCGCCTGCCAGGCAAACGCGGCGCGATTGACCAGGATAAGAGTACGGAGCTAATCCGAAGGGCAATCGAGGATGGCGTTAACTATTTTGATACGGCATATATGTATGCAGGCAGCGAGGAGGCGCTTGGCAGGGCTTTACAGGGAGGCTTGAGAGAAAAGGTATACATAGCGGATAAAATGCCTCCACCCCTGTGCAGAACTGCCGCAGATTTCGATAAGCTGCTCCATAAAATGCTCGGTCGACTGGGCACGGACTATATCGATTATTTTCTGATCCACATGCTTACAGATGTAGAGACTTGGAAACGCCTATGCCGGCTGGGGATCGAGGAATGGATTCAGGTGCAGAAACAGGCGGGGCGGATTCGGTCGATTGGATTTTCCTATCATGGCGGGAGAGAGGAGTTTCCAAAATTATTGGACGCTTATGATTGGGACTTCTGCCAGATTCAATATAATTATATTGATGAAAACAACCAGGCAGGGAGAAGCGGACTGCAGAAGGCGAGCGAAAAAGGGCTGCCCGTCATGATTATGGAGCCGCTGCTGGGCGGCAGGCTGGCAGATTCCCTTCCGCCGGCCGCGGAAGAGATTTTTCAGGCGGCAAATCCATCTGTAACGCCTGCCGAATGGGGGTTGCGGTGGATCTGGGATCAGCCGCAGGCAACAGTAGTGCTCAGCGGAATGAGTACGCAAGAGCAGCTTCTGGAAAATACCGCTGTGGCAGAGATTGCTTTGCCGGGCTCCATTGGGGAAGATGAGCGGAGGGTATACGGGGAAGTAGCGAAAGCGTTCTACTCCGCCTTCAAAATACGATGTACCGCCTGCGGCTACTGCATGCCCTGCCCCCATGGAGTGGATATCCCCTCCTGCTTTGCCGCATACAATACGGCGGCCAGCATGGGGAAGAAGGTGGGACGTAGCCAGTATATGAATATAACGGGCGCATTCCGGCCCAGCCATCACTATGCCAGCCTTTGTAGGGAATGCGGCGGATGCGAGAAACGCTGTCCGCAAAAAATCCAAATTCGTGCAGAGCTCAAGAAGGTGGCAGAGAAGATGGAGCCGTTTTGGTTCCGCCCGGCGATGGCTTTTACAAGGGCGTTCTCCAAAAAGGGCGCGTCTCGCCGCTCTCAATAATATAGAAATCCGGGAGCAGATATAGAAAGAGGCAGGTGTCCTGATCAAAAGGATGCCTGCCTTTCATTACATACGAATCTAAATGGAGGATTCCCCATACCCCCAATCCTGGAAGCACCGGTCAAACAGCTCTGCACATTGAAGCGTCGCACTGTGGGGGACGACGCTACTCTCCAGCTTGCCCGCGCGGATACAGCGCATCGTTTCACGCACTTCAAAAACGAAGCCGTTTCCATAGTTTTTATGAAACCGTTTGGCTAAAAGGCCATTTTTATGATAAAGATAGCAGGAATGCGAGCAGTGCGCCCGTGGAATACGGATATATCCTTCAGAGCCATAGATACAGAGCTCTTGCCGGATCGTGGCGGCAGTCGTCGCCTGCAAGTTTGCAATGCAGCTGGGAAAGCGGAGCGTAATATTATCCACCTTATCCACACCGGTTTCCGAGCGGGCAAGCATGGACTGCATTTCGAGGACCGGCTCGTCGATCAGATAGGTCATCAACTCGATCGCATAAACACCGATATCATAAGCCGCGCCGCCGCCAAGCGCGGGAGCGTTGATCCGGTGCGACGGATCCCGGCTTCCAGAGAAGCCGATGGAGCAAGAGGCCATTTCAAGGTGGCCGATGCGCCCTTCCTGAATCCATTGGCGCGCCTGATTGATATGCGGCAGAAAGCGGGACCACATCGCCTCCATCACAAAGAGATTTTTCTCCTTTGCGCAGTCAAAGATTTCTCTGGCCTGTGCTGCGGTAGGTACCATGCTTTTTTCACACAGCACAGGTTTATTGTGCTCCAGGCAGCACATAATGTTTTCATAGTGGAAATTATGCGTTGTCGCGATATAGATCGCATCCAGGTCCTCCCGCGCGAGCAGCTGATCATAATTGTCGTAGAAATCCTCGATTTTGTGCCGCTTTGCAAAGTGCCAGGCACGTCTTTGATCCTTGCTGGCCACAGCCGCCACGCATGCGCCATCAACCTTTCGAACTGCATCGCAGAATTTATGCGCAATGTCCCCGGCACCGAGGATGCCAAACTGAAATTGCTTCATCAGAAGCGCTTCCTTTCTCTGAAGATACTGCTTGGATCGATTGTTTTTCTTATTATAATACAAAACAGCGCCCTTTACAATTTTCTCTTTGACGGAAACCTTGCCAAGGGCAATAAATGCGGGTATAATGGGCAGGAACGGGAAGGTATGCCTTACCGTTTGCTGCGATTGTATGCCGCCTTGGGACGGCGGTACGGAAAAGAGGTTAATAAAAATGCTAGAATTACAAAATATTGCCTTTCAGGTGGATGCAGAGGGCGCTCAGCACGAGATCCTGGAAAATGTGAGCCTGACGCTTGCAGAGGGTAAATTTTTGGTCATAACCGGTCCGAACGGCGGGGGGAAATCCACACTTGCGCGGATTATTATGGGGATTGAAAAGCCGACGTCCGGGCGTATTTTATTTAACGGACAGGATATTACGGAGATGGGGATCACCGAGCGAGCCAAGCTTGGCATCGGCTATGCGTTTCAGCAGCCACCACGGTTTAAGGGGCTGACGGTGCGCCGGCTTCTGAGCCTTGCTCACGGCAGCGAGCTGCCCGAGGACGCCTGCTGCGCCTATCTGACGAACGTCGGCCTCTGCTCGAAGGATTATCTCAACCGCGAGGTAGACGCATCTCTCTCCGGCGGGGAGGTCAAACGCATTGAAATTGCCACGCTCATGGCGCGTGATTTGAAACTCGCCATTTATGATGAGCCGGAGGCAGGAATCGATTTATGGAGCTTTACGATGCTCGTTGATAGCTTCCGCGCCATCAGCGCCCGGCGTCATGAGAGTGTGATTATCATTTCGCATCAGGAGCGGATCATGAAGCTGGCGGATGAAATCGCCGTGATCGCAGATGGAAGGATTCGCAGCAAGGGGAGCCGGGAGGAGATGCTTCCGAAGCTACTGGGTGAATTTGATGAAAACTGCGCATTTCGGAAGGGAACAGAAGAGACGCAGGAAATCTGACGCTGCTTTTCTGGAAAGGATGGTATCGATATGAACCGAATTGATGAACAATTGCTGGAATCCATTGCCGACCTGCACGGGACGCCGGCGGGAGCTTATAATATCCGGAAAAACGGGGCGGGCGTTGCGCGCCAGTCCACAGCTAACATTGAGATCGTTCCCAAGCAGAACAAGCCAGGCATTGATATTTACGTGAAGCCGTATACCAAAAATGAGAGCGTACACATCCCGGTCATCGTAACCGACACGGGAATCAACGATATGGTTTACAACCATTTTGAGATTGGAGAGGGCGCGGACGTCTTGATCGTGGCGGGCTGCGGCATCCACAATGACGGAAGCGCAAGGAGCGAGCACGATGGGATCCATACCTTCCATATCGGAAAAAATGCGCGCGTGCGCTATGTGGAAAAGCACTATGGCGAAGGGGATGGCAGCGGAGAGCGCGTATTGAACCCTACGACGGAGGTCGAGCTCGAGGAAGGCGCCTACTGTGAAATGGAAATGGTGCAGATCAAGGGCGTGGATTCCACCATCCGCGAGACGACTGCCCATCTTGCGGCCGGATCAAAGCTCGTCCTGCTTGAGAAGCTGATGACGCACGGCAGGCAGTCCGCACGCTCCAATATGGAAGTCAATCTCGACGGGGACGGCTCGAGCGCGCAGATCATTTCCCGTTCCGTTGCCAAGGATTCCTCTGAGCAGGTATTTTTCCCGCGCGCTGTGGGCAATGCGGAATGCCGCGCGCATGTGCAGTGTGATTCCATCATCATGGATCATGCAAAAATCCGCTCGATTCCGGAGATCGCCGCGAACCACGCGGATGCGCAGGTAATCCATGAGGCGGCCATCGGGCGGATCAATAACGATCAGCTGCTCAAGCTGCAAACCTTTGGGATGACGCAGGAGGAAGCAGAGGCGGTGATTATTCAGGGCTTCCTGAAATAAAAATGAAGAATTGGTCTGTATGACGGAAAATCAGGGGTTCAGCTGTTAAGATTTTATAAATTTCTCCTGTGGATGTTGAACTCCATCCGAAAACCGTTTATAATAAACTACATCTATTTTGCCGTAATCATACGCTTTTCAAATGAGCAGACGGCCTATCTATGAAGGAGCTGAAGGAATGGATCCCATTAAAGTGGATTTTACGAAAAAAAAGGACGATGAGATCATCATCAAGCCGGCAAAAGCCGGGCTGAAAATTTTTCTCAATATCCTGATCACGCTTGTGGGTGCGGGCATTGCCTACTATATCATGCTGCCGCCCATGAATTTCAAGTCGACTGATATGTACATCTTTTTTGCCATTGTCGCGGTGATTTACTGCGTGGTAGCTGCGATTACATCGGGTGCGCTTCGAAAGGGCGAGTATATCCCCTATGTGAAAAAGCAATCCATTGTGCCGATCATTATCGTCGGTGTGTTGGCCGTTATTTTTGTCATCGGCCTGCTGATTTCCTCGGTCATCTTCCGCGCGAATTCCTATAAGGATATCATTCAGGTGCAGGAAGGTGACTTCGCCAAGGAAGTGGATACGATCGACTTCGCCAGCGTTCCCCGGATCGACCGCGATGCGGCTCTCAACATCGCCAACCGCAGCCTCGGCGCCTTGAGCGACCTTGTCTCCCAATTCAAGGTCAATATGGTGCCGAATGTGGGGAAAGATACGCAGATTAACTATAAAAATACGCCGGTGCGCGTTGTCCCGCTGGAGTATGCCAACCTTATCAAATGGTTTACCAACCGTTCCGACGGCTTGCCGGGCTATATCGTTGTGAACCTGGTCACGCAGTCTGCTGAGGTGAAGCGCGTGGAGGGCGGCATTAAATACACGACCGCGGAGCATTTCAACCGCTATCTGATGCGCCATCTGCGCTTCCAGTATCCGACTTTCATGTTTGCAGAGCCGAATTTTGAGATCAATGAAGAGGGCGAGCCCTACTGGATCTGCCCGGTCGAGGATAAGACCATCGGCCTGTTCGGCGGTACGGATATCAAAGGCGCGGTGCTTGTCAACGCCGTCACCGGCGAGAGCAGTTACCACACGATGGATGAGCTGAAAAACGACGCGGCTCTTCAGTGGATCGACCGCGTGTATTCCGATGCCCTGCTCGTGGAGCAATTTGATTACTATGCGCAGTATCAGAAGGGATTCTTTAACTCCGTGCTCGGCCAGGAAGGCGTGCGCAAGACGACGGAAGGCACTAATTTCCTCGCCATGCATGACGACGTTTATATGTATACAGGCGTTACGTCCGTAACTGCCGACCAGTCGATCGTTGGCTTCACGCTGATTAACCAGCGCACGAAGGAAGCAAAGTTCTACCCGGTGGAGGGCGGCGCAACGGAAGCTTCCGCACAGATTTCCGCACAGGATATGGTGCAGGATCTTGGCTATAAGGCCACCTGGCCGCTTCTGCTGAATATCAGTGGCCAACCGACCTACTTTATGTCCCTCAAGGGTGATTCCTCGCTGGTGAAGATGTATGCAATGGTTGATGTGTACGATTACAGCAACGCCGCAAAGGGCAATACCGTCAAGGAATGCATGGATAATTACGCCGCGCTGATCGAGCAGCGAAAGGGCATTGATCTCGACGTCGACATGAGCGGCATCAATGCGGGCGAAAACAGCGACAATCCCCAGCAGCAGGAAAAGCCGAAAACTCAGGCCGTCACTGGGGCGATTGCGGATATCCGCACGGCAGTCAAGGGCGGCGAGAGCTACTATTATCTGAAGCTCGACAAGGGAGCTGCCTATTATGCCATCAAGGCTTCCGATGCGGAAACGGTCGTCGTCCTGAATAAGGGCGACACCGTCACCATCACGATTCCCACGGATGCAAAGGGAGATATCATCTCAGCATCCGCAATTACGAAGGGCTCGCCGCAAAAAGGCGACGCGGCATAACAAAAAATTATAAATTCTGGTCGATGGACGTGTCGCAGAAAGGCAAAATCTGCGGCACGTCCATTACATTTTTGCAATTATCTTTAGACATTGTACCATCTAACCCGGCATATATATCTGAAAAAAGGAGGAATGGTTTTGCCCGGCAACACGTACCGGCGGATAAGGCTCCGGGGCTTTTACTGAGATCTGTTGCATGGAATCAATTTATATGGAAATTGGATTTTTCAATCGTCCCATGCGTCCATTGCCGACACGATGAAACGGATTGCGCAGGTGGAGATGCATCATCTTGACCTTCTGGGTCAGATGATCGTGCTGCTCGGTGGGGAGCCGATGTGTGCGGCCTCTCCAGACCGCTGTGCGACGGCGTGGAATGGGGATCAGGTCCGATATGATAGAGAGATTCGTCAGGTGCTCAGCTGGAACATTCAATTGGAGCGGGAGGCAGTGGAGACCTATACCATTCAGGCCCGCCGAATCAAGGATCCTTATGTGTCTGCGCTTCTCGCCCGGTTGGCGCTCGACGAGCGGCTGCACGAGAAGATATTGAAAAGCTTTTTGGCACAATGCATGTGACGATAGGAACAGAAAAGGGCCGCCGAATCCATCTCACGCGATGATTCGGCGGCCCGCTGGGCCTTTTCCTATGAAATGTTTTTTTATGACGAAGCGATACGTAACAAAGCTTCTCTTGATCCTCACGTGGATCAAAAAACTTCATACCGTGTGCCGATACCAAAGAGCCCTCGCCATTTTTTATGTATCCTCAGTGCCGTCCAGAGCAGCAGCCTGCGCACAGCAGTCTCTGCAGAGAGAAATCCCGTGCATCTTAGTGAGTGGACCGGACGCTCCGCAGAAAAAGCAGGTAGAATTGAGTTTTTGCAGCAGGACAGACCCATCCTCCTGTTGAAGAAACTCAAGCCTGGTATTTTGCGAGATATCAAAATCCTTACGTAGCTGAATCGGGAGAAAAATGCCTCCCCGTTTATCCACTTTGCATACGACGCTCTTGGAAGAGGCCATGAGCAATCCTCCTTGTTGTAGACTCCATCGGCCCAATGCGGTTCACCGCTGATTCTGTGCGGCGCTTTCCTGCCGAAGCTCCGCGCGGCACTTGGCACAGACGGGAAAGGTGCGGAAGGTTTTCAGATCCTCGTCGCCGCCACAGAAAAAACAGGCCGGGACATATCTTTGAATGACGATGTGGTTGTTTTCCGCATACATTTCCAGGGGATCCTGTTTTGCAAAGCCAAGGCTTTCCCGCAGGGAAAGCGGAAGAGATACGCGACCAACCCTGTCGACCTTACGGACGATATTGGTGGTAACCATGCCTCCTCCTCCTTTGAAAAGATTTTTCCAGAAAAGGGGAGAACAATCTCCCTACTTCTCCCAGATCGATTATGTGGAGTATAGCATTTTCGGACAGGTTTGAAACAGGAATGTGAATATTATTCAACTTCAAAAGGAAAAGAAAAAAATAGGACGCGTCAGGATTCCCGATGCGCCCTTATTATGGATATCTTGGAACCATAATAATTTGAATCTTACCTAACATGGAAAAATAATGATTGTGTTAGGAGCCAGGGAATCGTTGTATCTGTTATTTCTTAACAAGGACACGTTCGATTGCGCCGACATACATGCGATGATAATCCTTGGCAGCATAGCAGGAGGGATCGATTGATGAATCGATAAAGCCGGCCGGATTAATATCTTGAAATGCCAACTTTCGGCAGACAAGCACAAGCTTCGCTTCCTCAATTGCCACTGCCGGACCGGCAAAGAAGGGCGTAAGGCCAGCTTCCTTCGCCTTATCGATATCGCGCCCGGATTTGGAACCGCACAGGGAAAGCGCTTTTTTTTGTTCTCCGCCGAAAAAGCTCATGGTAAAATAATTCTCCCGCTCGATGAATTCATAGGTATAGCGCTGCGGACGGATAAAGATAAAGGCGACGTCCTTGCCCCAGAGCTCGCCGAGGCCACCCCAGCTGACCGTCATCGTGTTCCATTTTTCCTGATTGCCCGCAGTGACAAGAGCCCAGTCGTCGCTTATAAGTTTGACGACACTGTCGCGGACTTCCCGGATGTTCATTTCCTGAAATTGCATTTGTGATAAACCTTCTTTCAGAGAGATAAAGATTATGAATCTGTATTTTATTATACTCGTCATCTTTCAAAATGATAAGTCTTTCTGTTGAATTTTTCCTTTTGCATTTGTATAATGAGAGCAAATAGAAACAAATGCCAATAGATTCTAGACAAAAAAAATTTGCCGACGGACAGAGAGTTGGTGAAATACACAAACTTGCAGAGAATTCGAATATTTATGCAATAGCACCTTGAAAAAATGAATATTAGTTGTATAATATTGAATAAACAAATGAAAACCCGTTAGGAGGCAATCAAAATGGGAGCAATTAAAAAAGTTGTGCTTGCGTATTCCGGCGGCCTGGATACGTCGATCATTATCCCATGGCTGAAGGAAAACTATGATAACTGCGAGGTCATCGCCGTATCCGGTGATGTAGGCCAGGGGACGGAGCTCGACGGCCTGGAGGAAAAGGCGATTAAAACCGGCGCCTCCAAGCTCTATGTTGAAGACCTGAAAAAGGAATTCGTTGAGGACTACATTTTCCCGACCATGAAGGCTGGCGCTGTGTATGAAAAGGATTACCTGCTGGGTACCTCCTTCGCCCGCCCTTTGATTGCCAAAAGGCTGGTCGAAATCGCTCTGGCGGAGGGCGCGGATGCGATCTGCCACGGCTGTACAGGCAAGGGCAACGACCAGGTTCGATTTGAGCTGGCGATCAAAAAGTTTGCGCCTAGCATGAAGATCATCGCCCCCTGGCGCATTTGGAATATTAAGTCCCGCGAAGAGGAGATCGCATATGCGGAAGCGCATCAAATCCCGCTGAAAATCAACCGCGAGACCAATTACTCCAAGGATAAAAACCTTTGGCACCTCTCCCACGAGGGGCTGGACCTGGAAGACCCGGCCAACGAGCCGCAGTATAATAAGCCCGGCTTCCTGGAGATGTGCGTCTCCCCGGAGCAGGCGCCCGATGAGCCCACCTATGTGACGATTCACTTCGAAAAGGGTATCCCCACAATGCTCGACGGCGAAGCGCTCGACGGCGTGAGCATGATCGAGAAGCTCAATCAGATCGGCGGCGCAAATGGCATCGGCCTTGCGGATATCGTTGAAAACAGGCTCGTGGGCATGAAATCCCGCGGTGTATATGAGAATCCGGGCGGAGCGATTCTGTACCGCGCGCATGAGGTGCTCGAGACAATCACGCTTGACCGCGATACGCAGCATTATAAGGAGCTCGTCGCCCAGAAATATGCGGAGCTCGTCTATTTTGGCCAGTGGTTTACCCCTCTGCGCGAGGCGCTCGACGCGTTTGTAGACAGCACGCAGCAGACGGTCACGGGTGACGTCAAGCTCAAGCTCTACAAGGGCAATATGATCAATGCCGGCGTCACCTCTCCGTATTCGCTTTACAGTGAGGCGTTCGCAACCTTTGATGAGGACGATGTATACAATCAGAAGGACTCTGAGGGCTTTATCAACCTCTTCGGCCTTCCCATTAAGGTGAAGGCAATTCTCGACGCAGAGCGCGAGGGCAAATAAGGCATTCAACGTGATATCAATGATGTGATGAGATCATAGGGGCGGGCACTTGCAGAAGCGTTCTTCTGCGGCCGCGCCCTTATGGCGATTCTGCCAACGGCGGAATCAGGAAAGGATGAGCACGGCGATGAAACTGTGGACAGGTCGTTTTTCCAAGGAGGCCGATCAAAAGACAAACGATTTTAATTCTTCCATTTCCTTCGACAGCCGGATGTACGAGCAGGATATCCGGGGGAGTATGGCGCATGCCACGATGCTGGGGGCCTGCGGCATCATCGGGGAGAAGGATAAAGAGGAGATTCTCAGCGGCCTGCAGGGCCTGCTCGACGATATTCGGAGCGGAAAGCTTCCGATTGATCCCGATGCGGAGGATATCCACACCTTCGTGGAGGCGGAGCTCACCGCCCGCATCGGCGAGGCGGGGAAGCGCCTTCATACCGCCCGCAGCAGGAATGACCAGGTCGCGCTCGACCTACGGCTGTATCTGAGAGATGAGTGCGATGCGGTGACGAAGCAGATCAAGGAATTGATCCTTGTGCTCTGCGCCAAAGCGGAGGAGCACGCCGGTACAGTGATGCCGGGCTATACGCATCTGCAGCGCGCTCAGCCAATCACCTTCGGGCATCATCTGATGGCCTATGCGGAGATGTTCCAGCGCGATCTCGCCCGGATCGCGGATGCCAAAAAGCGCATGGATGTTTGCCCCTTGGGCTCCGGCGCGCTCGCGGCGACGACCTACCCAATCGACCGGGCCCAGTCCGCCGCCCTGCTCGGTTTTTCCGCTGTCTCCCAGAATTCACTGGACGGCGTGTCCGACCGGGATTACTGCATTGAGCTCGCCTCGGCGATAGCGATTTTGATGATGCATCTCTCCCGCTTTTCCGAGGAAATTGTGCTGTGGTGCTCCTGGGAGTTCAAGTTTATTGAGTTGGACGACGCTTTTTCTACTGGCTCCAGTATCATGCCGCAGAAGAAAAATCCGGATATTGCCGAGCTTGTGCGCGGCAAATCGGGCCGCGTCTTTGGCGATGTGATGACGCTGCTGGCTGTGATGAAGAGCCTGCCGCTTGCCTACAACAAGGATATGCAGGAGGATAAGGATGCGATCTTCGACGCGTTTGATACGGTAAAGCTCTGCTTGACCGCGTTTGTCCCCATGATCGATACGATGACCGTGCTACCACAGAACATGCGCAAGGCGGCCGCCGGTGGCTTTATCAACGCGACGGACTGCGCGGACTTCCTGGTTGGCAAGGGGCTTCCCTTCCGCGATGCCTATAAGGCGACGGGCGAACTGGTCGCCCGCTGCATCCGCGAGGGGCTGACGTTGGAAACGCTGCCACTGGAAGCCTACAGAGAAGTGTGCGAGCTCTTCGACGAAGGCGTGTATGAGGCGATTTCCCTGGAAAAATGCGTGTCCGACCGCACGCCGTTGGGCGGCCCGGCGCCGGACAATGTGCGTGCGCAGGCACAGCGCGTGAGGGCTTTGATTCAGAAAGGCGAATAAAAAGGAGACTATTTATGATAAAAGTAGGTATCATCGGCGCCACCGGCTATGCGGGCGTTGAGTTGATCCGGATTCTACTCAACCATCCGCAGGCGGAGCTTGCGGCCGTCAGCTCGGTTAGCTTTGAGGGAAAGGCCGTCAGCGAGGTGTACCCCTCCCTTTACGGACTGTGCGATCTGCCTTGCTGCTCCGCGCAGGAGGCGATCGAGAAGAGCGACGTTATCTTCGCCTGCGTGCAGCATGGAATTTCACAGGAATTCGCGGCGCAGTGCGCGGAGAAGGATGTGGCCTTCATCGATCTTGGCGCGGATTTCCGCCTGAAGGAAGAATCGGATTATGCGCAGTGGTACGGCGGGGCCTATACGCATCAGGAGCTGCATAGCCAGGCGGTTTATGCGCTGCCGGAGCTCTTCCGTGAGGAGATCACAAAAACGCGTATCCTTGCAAACCCCGGCTGTTACCCTACGAGCGTGGCGCTGGGGCTTGCGCCCGCTTTGCGGGAGGGGCTCATCGAGCTGCAGGGGATCGTGATCGATTCCAAATCCGGCGTGACAGGTTCCGGCCGCTCCCCCAGCGAGACGGCGCATTTTCCCAATTGCAACGAGGCCTTTTCCCCTTATAAGATTGCGGCGCACCGCCATACGCCGGAAATTGAGCAGACGCTCTCCACAGTGGCGGGCGAAAAGCTGAAGGTCGTCTTTGTGCCACATCTGCTGCCGCTCAACCGCGGGATCATCTCTACGATGTATGCGCGCCTGAAGGAGGGCGTGACGGAGGAAGAAATCCGCAGTGCTTATGAGGACGCATACTGTAAAGAGCGGTTCGTCCGCGTGTTGGAGGCGGGGAAGACCGCGAACCTGCGCAATGTGCGGTGCAGCAATTTCTGCGATATTTCCCTGCATCTTGATCCCCGGACAGGGACGCTCATCGTCGTTTCCGCGCTCGACAATATGGTCAAGGGCGCGGCGGGGCAGGCGGTGCAGAATATGAACCTGCTGTTCGGCCTGCCGGAAGATATGGGGCTTCATATGATTCCCACCTGTTTTTAAAATACGGCTGGCTTGAGGGCTGCCGCTCAGGAAAGGATGGAACCTGCCATGAAAAGAAGACAATGGGTCGCAATTGTTTTGCTGGTGCTCTGCCTGCTGTTTTTGCTGAGCGGTTGCATACCGCACCGGACGGCCTCTGCCGACGCGGCGGGTTTCTTTACAGGCATCTGGCACGGATGGATTGCGCCGATTTCCCTGATTCTTTCATTCTTTGGCAACTATCAGATCTATGAAGCGCACAATACGGGATTCCCTTATAATTTGGGCTTTTATATGGCGATTATCAGCGGATTTGGCGGTCTTGCGCTGTTCCGCAGGAGGCAGAATGATTGACAGCAGTGAAAGGGATGGTCATGACGATGGTTACATTATCTTTTATTCCCGGCGGGGTTGCCGCGCCGAAGGGCTTCACCGCCTCCGGTATCCACTGTGGAATTCGGAGAAATAAGTCAAAGCGTGATCTCGCGCTGATTGCGGCAGACAGCCTTTGCAATGCAGCGGCTGTATATACGCAGAATCTGGTCTGCGGCGCGCCCGTCACGGTGACGAAAAAACATCTGGCGGCCGGCAAGGCTCGCGCCGTTGTGTGCAACAGCGGCATTGCGAACACCTGCAATGCAGATGGCATTGCAAAGGCAGAAGGGATGTGTGAAATCACGGCAAAGGCGCTGGGGATTTCTCCGGGCGAGGTGATCGTTGCCTCCACAGGGGTCATCGGGCAGCCGCTCGATCTTGATCCAGTGAAGAGCGGTATGCCTCAGCTTGTCAATGAGCTTTCAAAAGACGGCTCCGGCAATGCCGCACAGGCGATCATGACGACGGATACGCGCAAAAAAGAATTTGCACTCACCTTTACGCTCGGCGGTAAGGAATGCGCCATCGGGGCGATCTCAAAAGGCTCCGGCATGATCCATCCCAATATGGCGACCATGCTCTGCTTTATTACGACGGACGTGGCGATCTCCTCCCCGATGCTCCAAAAAGCGCTAACGGCGGCGGTGGCGGACAGCTTCAATATGCTCAGCATCGACGGCGATACGTCGACCAACGATATGGCCTGCATCATGGCCTCCGGCAAGGTGGAGAACCGGGAGATCGTCTCGGAGAACGAGGATTTTGCGCTGTTTACACAGATGCTTTCCACCCTCCTCATCCGTATTGCGCGGGAAATGGCGCGCGACGGCGAGGGTGCAACCAAACTGGTGGTCTGCGAGGTCAGCGGCGCAAAGGATCAGGAAACCGCCCGCACAGTGGCGAAAAGCGTGATCTGCTCTTCCCTTGTCAAGACGGCGATGTTCGGCGCGGACGCAAACTGGGGCCGCGTGCTGTGCGCCATGGGATATGCCGGGGCAGAAATTGACGTAACGAAAGCGGATGTATCGTTCGTCTCCCCAGCAGGGCGTGTGGAGGTATGCCAGAACGGAGCGGGCATTCCCTTCAGCGAAGAGCAGGCGAAGCAAGTCCTCCTGGAGGAGGAAATCAAGATCGATGTGCGCCTGCACGATGGTGCGGCCTGCGCGGAGGCCTTCGGATGTGATTTGACGTATGATTACGTTAAAATTAACGGCGATTACCGTACCTGAACCGGAAAATATTCAAAACAGCCGGGCTGTGGTTTGTTTCGAGAAAGGAAGGGGAATGCATGGAGATCTCCAATTTTGAGCGCTCGCAGGTGCTGGTGCAGGCGCTTCCATATATCCAGAAATATTATCAGAAGACGATTGTCATTAAATATGGTGGCAATGCGATGATCAATGAGGAGCTCAAGGACGCCGTGATGACGGATATCGTCCTGCTATCCCTCGTTGGGATCCATGTGGTGCTCGTCCACGGCGGCGGTCCGGAGATCAGCACGATGCTGAACCGGCTCGGCAAGGAGAGCCGCTTTGTGGGAGGGCTGCGCTATACGGATCAGGAGACCATGGACGTGGTGCAAATGGTGCTCGCGGGCAAGGTCAATAAGGATCTCGTGCAGCTGCTCGGCGCGCACGGCGGCAAGGCGTTGGGGTTGTGCGGGCTGGACGGTGGCATGATCCGCGCGGTGAAGCATTCGGGCGAGGATCTCGGCTTCGTAGGCGAAATTGAGAGCGTTGACGTAACGCCGATCAACGATGCGTTAAAGACCGGCTATATCCCCGTCATCTCTACCATTGGTGGCGGATATGGGGAGGATGTTTACAATATCAACGCCGATACGGCGGCGGCGCGCATTGCGGCCTGCCTGCACGCGGAAAAGCTGCTGTTGATGACGGACGTACGCGGCCTGCTTCGCGATAAGGACGACGAAAGCACACTCATCCCGGTCGTCAATGTCAGCGATGTGCCGGGGCTGAAAAATCAGGGGATTATTTCCGACGGCATGATCCCGAAGATCAATTGCTGTGTGGAGGCGGTGCGGCGCGGCGTGCACCGCACCCATATTGTCGATGGGCGGATTCCGCATTCCCTTCTCATCGAGCTCTTTTCCGATGAAGGGGTAGGGACGATGTTCATCTAAGGAAGGCGAGCTTTATGACATATGAAGAGATCAAAAATATGGCGGATCAATATCTGATGCCCACCTACGCGCATTTCAATGCGGCTCTGGTAGAGGGAAAAGGCGCGCGGCTTTTCGGCCCGGAAGGGGAAAGCTATCTCGACTTCACTGCCGGGATCGGCGTAAGCTCCCTGGGTTATGGGGATGAAGCCTGGGCGCAGGCGGTCGCAAAGCAGGCATCCCTGCTTGCACATACCTCGAATCTCTACTACAACCCAGTGGTTGCCGAGGCGGCGAAGCTGCTGTGTGAAAAATCCGGCTTTGCGCGCGTGTTTTTCGCCAATTCCGGTGCAGAGGCCAATGAATGCGCGATGAAGCTCGCGCGCAAATACAGCTTCGATACCTATGGGGCAGGCCGTTCAACGATCGTCACATTGAAAAATTCCTTCCACGGCCGCACGATGGAGACGCTCACCGCAACCGGGCAGGACGAACTGCATCAGTATTTCGATCCCTTCCCGCCGGGCTTTCGCTATGCGGCGGCGAACGATCTCGATGCGCTGAAGGCCGCGCTGGACGATACCGTCTGTGCCGTGATGATGGAGCCGGTGCAGGGCGAAGGTGGCGTGCAGCCACTGGACGCGGATTTTGTGCACAAGGCTTCAGAGCTCTGCCGGGAAAAGGATATTCTCCTGATTTTCGACGAGGTACAGACCGGCGTGGGCCGGACGGGCAAGCTTTATGCCTGGGAGCAGTTCGGTGTGCGGCCGGATGTGCTCACAAGCGCAAAGGGATTGGGCGGCGGCCTTCCCGTGGGCGCGTGCCTGTGCGTGGAGAGGCTCGGCTCCGTGCTGGGGCCAGGCACACACGGCAGTACCTTCGGCGGCAATCCGGTTGTCTGTGCGGGTGTCTGCGAGGTGCTCGCGCGTATGGATGAAGCGCTTTTCGAGCAGGTGCGTCAAAAGGGCGAATTCCTGCGGAAGACCTTATCGGAATGTGATGAAGTGGCAGCAATCCGCGGGATGGGCATGATGCTGGGGTTGGTGCTCAAAACAAAGCAGGCCAGGGAAGTTGCCTCCCGTTGTGTCGAAAAGGGCCTGCTTGTGCTCACGGCGAAAACGCTTGTCCGCCTGCTCCCGCCGCTGACGATCTCACAGGAGGAACTGGAACAGGGCATTGCCATTTTGAAGGAAGTACTCACGGAGATATAATAAAATCGCCCGGAAAGGAATGATTGCCATGAAACATTTACTAAAAATGCTCGATCTGTCCACTCAGGAGATTCTGGAGCTCTTGAATCTTGCAGACCAGCTCAAATATGAGCGCAGCCACCATATCGCACATCGCCATCTGGAGGGGAAAACGCTGGGCATGATTTTCCAGAAATCCTCGACCCGCACGCGCGTCTCCTTTGAAGCGGGCATGTTCCAGCTCGGCGGCAGCGCGCTGTTTTTAAGCGCGCGCGATCTGCAGATCGGCCGCGGTGAACCGGTGCAGGATACGGCGCGGGTGCTCTCCCGCTATCTGGACGGCATTATGATCCGCACCTTTGCGCAGGAGGAAGTGGAGGCGCTCGCAGAGTATGGATCGATCCCAGTCATCAACGGCCTGACGGACTTCTGCCACCCCTGCCAGGTGCTTGCCGACCTGATGACAGTCCGGGAGCATAAGGGCCGCTTGGACGGCCTGAAGATGTGCTATATTGGCGACGGCAACAATATGGCGAATTCTCTGATCGTCGGCGGTTTGAAAACTGGGATGAAGGTGAGCGTTGCCTGCCCGGAGGGCTACGACCCGGATCGGAAAGTGCTGGATTTCGCGGCGGAAAACGGCGGCTTCGCACTGGAGCGCGATCCCTTGAAGGCGGCGGAAAATGCGGACGTGATCTTTACCGACGTATGGGCCTCCATGGGCCAGGAGGGCGAGGCGGAAAAACGCCGCGCAGCCTTCGAGGGCGTCTATCAGGTCAATGAGAAGCTGCTGGGAGCTGCGAACGAAGGCTGCATGGTGCAGCACTGCCTGCCTGCCCACCGCGGTGAGGAGATCACGGCGGACGTGTTTGAAGCGCACGCCGCGGAAATTTTCGACGAGGCGGAAAACCGTTTGCATGCACAGAAGGCCGTTATGGTTACCCTGATGAAATAAAAACGCAGCTGAAAGAAACGGTTGCAAAAGAACCCGCCATCTGTATACGTAGATGGCGGGATTTTGTTAAATAGGATAATCAACGGGCTCCCAGCCGCATTTCTGCAAGCTCACGGTAGCTAATCAGCTGAATGTCGCAGCTTTCGATATGCTGCCGCGTTGCAGGATCGGCAAAGAGCCGGTGCTCCCAAACGCGGCGCTGCCAGGAGCGGGTGATTCCCTTGAGCTCGTCGCATTCAAGCGAAGGATGGATGAAGCCAGCGAGTGGGAATATTACCGCTGGGGCTGCCATTCCGGATCGCCGTTGCCAAACTGCTCCTCACCGGGATAGCGGATGGCGCGGGCGGTAAAGCCCGGGATGCCGGTAACCTGCGCCAGCCTTACCATGGCGAGAATACTGCGGCGGGCAAGCGAGGCGGCCTCCGGCTCGTTTGTCAAAGCATAACGGAAGCACTGGGGCGCTGCATAGCAGCCCGTCCAGAGGCCGTCGTTATCAGAGATTGTCACGTGCCCGGAGGAGAGATCACCCTCCCGGGTTAAAGCACGGACTGTGACGAAACCGTCGCGGCGCACATGGTATTTTTCCGGATCTCCTGATAGTAGGCTGCCTTTTCCGCGAGCGTCATTTCTACCGTGCGGATGATGCTTACGCCTTCCTGCGTCCCGGCACAGAGCGTCCCGTCTGCGCAAAGGGCCACACAGCGCACGTCCGGATGCGGTATCCAGCGCTTATAGCCGAGATATTTGACCATGCCATCCTGATGAATCAGAATACCGAAGGGCGTTGCAAAATAGTGCGTCCCATCCAGCGCACAGGCCCAGATCCGTGCCGATCCAGAGATGACCGAAATCGTCAAAAAACAGGCACTGGATGCAGTCGCTCAAAAGCGGCGTGGTACGGGAATACAGCTCTGACCAATGCCAGCGCTTCCAGCGCTGCTTTATCGCGCTGCGCGATATTTAATAAAGACAATAGGCAAACCGGGTTTCCAATGTTTTTTTAAAATATTAATATAGGGTTTATAAATAAATTATTTTCTAAAAATTTGAAAAGGGATGTTTATTTGACAGGAAACAACCTTGACCATAGCGGCGCATGGGCTATAATGAGAGAAGAGGAATGGAAAATACAGGAGTCAGTTAGGCGGAAAGGCAGTCGTCTGTCCGCCAAACTTTGAAGGGATGATCGTTTTTATGAACGAAGAAAAAATTTTTTGCAGGAGGGTATCCGCCCTTTGTGCGGCGGCGCTTTTCCTGATCACGATGTCGGCTGGGCTCTCGGGCTGCGGCAAAGGAGAAGAGCTTGACGTTTCCACAGAACCACTGGGGACCCAGGAGCAGGAGATTGGGGATATCAATCCGCTGACGGGCCTTTCCGGATTCCCACAGGCGGCTGCCGGGAATCGCCCGGTGGCAGTGATGATCAATAATGCACCGGCGGCGCGACCACAGTGGGGCTTGTGCTCGCCGGATATTGTGATTGAGGGTCTGGCAGAGGGCGGAATTACAAGAATGATGTGGCTTTTTTCCGATGTGCAGAGCATTCCGAAGATCGGATCCGTGCGCAGCGCACGGCACGATTTTCTGGAGATGGCAGAGGGCTTTGATGCGATTTTTGTGCACTGGGGTGGCAGCGTTTATGCCTATGATGCGCTGAAACAGCGCAATATTGACGACATCGATGGTCTGGTTCATTCGACTACTTATTTTTATCGAGATAAATCCCGCAACGTGGGGCTGGAGCACACCGGCTGTACGGATGGGGAACACCTGACGCAGGCGATCGAAAAGCTTGATATCCGTCAGGCAGCGAAGAAGGACTATCGAGCGCCGTTTGCCTTTGCTGAGGAAGGAAAGCCGAAGAGCCTCTCTGGTGGCGCATGTGAGAGCATCACGTTTTCCTTCTCCAACGCCTATACCCATACGTTCCGTTATGATGCGTCCACCGGACTTTACCAGAATTTCTTAAATGACCAGCCTATGACGGAGGACGGCGGCAAGCAAATGGCTGTGACCAACGTTTTGCTGCTATACTGCCCGATCAAGAGCATGGGAGATGCAAGCGGCTGCATCGATATGGATCTCACAGGCGGCAGCGGGGTTTACGCGACAAATGGAACGCAGGAGCAGATTACCTGGAAAAAGGGGAATACCCCCTCCAATCCGCTGAAACTCTACGCCGCAGACGGAACAGAGCTTACCCTGAATACCGGAAAAAGCTATATCGGTCTTGTGCCGGTGGACCGGCAGGGAAAGACTTCCGTTTTTGCTGGAGGGGAATCATAAGCTAAATTTTGTGCAGTACATACAATTTTTGAACCTGTAAATGGTGAATCATCGTTAGGAAAATTTATACTTTCGTCATTGTTTTTTACAAAACCCGCAACATCTAAGCGGTATGATATGGATGTACCTTGGAGAAATGGTGAAGGAGGTGAGTCCATGTCAAAAAACGCTTGCGTGTTGGTGTGCGTTACCAGCCAGCCGAATTGTGAACGGCTGATCCGGGCGGGTAAAAAAATTGCCGATGGAGAACGGGTGCCGTTACAGGTAGTCAGTGTACAGAGGGCGGAGGAGTGCTTCCAGCCGAATCCGGAAGCGCTCGAAAATTTGCACCAGCAGGCAAAGGCGGTTAATGCGGAGATGACGATTTATTTCAATGACAGTCCCGCAATAACGGCCGCAGTACACGCTGTCAAGGAGGGTGCTGTTAATATCATAATGGGATTTCCGAAGGAGAACAGCACTCATTTCGTGGAAGACGTCCATATGTTGGCACCGAATATCCCGATCAGCATGGTGGATAGTGACGATAAAATCTATCAGATGATACCGGCAGCTTCGCCGCAGACGATACACCACAGATAAAGGCGGACTCCGGAATAAATTTTCCATATGAGATCCAAAAGGGCGCGTTGCAAAATGTGTGTTTTTACATTCTGCAACGCGCCCTTTAACATATCATAAACGTTTGCAACAATCCCTTTTCGCTATTCACCTACCATTCCATTCCAAAGAGAATTCTCTGCTAAAATACGGTGAAAAAGATCCTGCAATACGTTGGTCAGCGTGTCCTCCGCCCGATCGTTCATTTCCCGGTATTGCTCAGTAGCAGCATCATTTGCATCATCGGATATTTTTCGCAGACATAGAAATGGAATTTTACTTTTATGACAGACTGAGGCGATCGCTGCGGTTTCCATATCAAAGGCGGTGATCCCAAAACGCTCGATATACTGTTTTTTGATTTCAGCATTGGTCAAAAAGAAATCACCGGTTCCGAGATTGCCCGTCCGGACGCCATTGTGCGCAAGCGCTAAACGAAGGAGGACTTTATCTGCCTGGTAGACCCAGTCCTGCCCGGGCTTTTGGCCGGCAGGCACGCCGATGGCGCTCAGGTCGAAGTCACATTCCACATAGGTGGCGCCAGCAACCAAATCGCCACGCCGGAAGCCGGATACGGCACCGGAAAGGCCCGCATTGCAGATCATCTGCGCGCCGTCGTCCGCAATCAGAAAAGAGACGGCGCTCGCCGCATTTACCTTCCCAATGCCGCATTGCACCGCATGGATTTCCAGCTGGCGGTCGTTTTGCGTAAGGGTCATAACGAGGCCTGCGTTACCCCGCTTTTCTGTTAATCGGCAGTTTTGCTGCTGTGCATATGTCAGGAAAGGGGCGTATTCCATCTCGTCGGCAAAGGCGACTCCGATTCTCTTTTTTTTCACGTTTGCATCCATCCTTTCAGCCTCCTCGGCTTTGCTTTCTATTATAGGGGAAGAAAGGGGGAAAATCAATTGCACGCGGCCGAATCGCCGACAATTCTTTTTTGACGGTGGATTTTGGAAAAGCGGCGCGAAAAGGCGTTTGTTTTCTTGCCGATTTCCCGGAAACAGGGGAAAGGGGCTGCCTGAAGACGATAGGGAAGCAGTCGCTAAAGCGGGGGCTCGGGCATAGACTGTAAGCGGGGATAACAATAAGCGCCTGTGCGCAGCCGGTGACGGGAGGCCGTCCACAGGGGAGCCGGAGGCAGCCGAAAGGCACACAGAGCGCATTTCAGATAGATCGCCCCGCCTTCTCTTCTTCCGGTCCGGGCGGAGGAGAGGAAAAGAGCGCGTTGCAATCATGTAACCATACACATTTTGCAACGCGCCCTTATCTGTCTACATATTGCTGCGGTTATCAGCAGTGCGATGAAGCTTATTCTTCCATTTGTTTTCCCAAAAAAGAGGCGGCAACCTGCATCAGTTTGATTTCCGTCTGGGAGGGCGCCGCGGCGTTGTTTTCCGGAAGCAGGAGTACGACGGCGCCAGATACGTCTCCGGAGCCGATGATCGGATAGGCGATGCCGGCCATGCGATCCAGTCCCTCGACCGGGCGCAGGGTATCGCTTGAAGCGGAATAAACAAAATTCGCGCGCTTTTCCATCAGCGATTCCAAATTGGCAGAAATGCGCCGGTCGACTGCCTCCCGCTTTGGAATACCCGCACAGGCGATCACATGGTCCCTGTCGCAGATGAGAACGGGAAGATTTGTGCTGCGGGAAAGGACCTCCGCATACTGGCCAGTAAAGGAGGAAAGCTCCCCGATCGGGGAATACTTTTTGAAAATAACCTCGCCATCCGCATCCGTATATATTTCAAGCGGATCTCCCTCGCGGATCCGCATCGTGCGGCGGATTTCCTTCGGGATGACCACGCGTCCAAGATCATCAATTCTTCGTACAATTCCAGTGGCTTTCATTATAAATAACTCCTCCATTTAAATTTTCATTGGCTGCCGCTGTGCAGATAAGCAGATAAGATTTGAAACGGGACGGAAAGCAAAGCCCGCCGCCGTATGAAGCAAAAATAGTATCTGCGTTGTGGAAATTTTTATACCTGTGCACGATGAAAAATCCGACATGGAATGTTTTTCTTCGCCTGGAAAAACTACGAAAAAAGCGCGCTGCAAAATGTACATACACATTCCTACAGCGCGCTCACGGTTGCATATTTCTTTCATAAAAGTCTCGGGGAAACGGCCTATTCGGCAGGCTGATCCGGCGGCGGAGATCCGGCGGCTTCTGCGGGCGGTTCTGGCACAGTGGCGCCTTCCGATTCCTCAGCGCCCCGGTTCCAGAGATGGATCAGTCCCTGGTCATTGAGCAGCTTGAGCATGATCAGTATCAGAGGAACCAGGAACAGGCCGATAAAGCCAAACAGCTGCAGGCCGATATACATGCCCACAATGGTGACGACAGGCGGAAGGCCGAGCTGGCCGGCGACGAGCTTCGGCTCGATGATCTGCCGGATGACGGAGATCGCCGCATAGAGGACCAGAAGGCCAATGCCGAAGCCGACCTTATCCGTAAAGAGCGAAAATACCGCCCATGGGATTAGGACGGTCCCCGTCCCCAATACCGGGAGGATATCGACGATCGCAGTCAATAATGCGATGGCAAGGATATAGTTGCTCTCATACAGGCCGGTCAGCTTCAGGATGCCTAGCCCGAGCGCCATCTCACAGAAGGTGATCAGGATGATTAGCAGATAAGCCCGCAGCATTTTGAACATGGAGGAGAAGAGAAGCCGCTTGGAGGCGCCCAGTGCTTCCCTGCGCTCTTGGGGCAGCTGGCGTTTGATAAAGTTAACAAGGCGGTCATAATCAGCCGTCATAAAGCAGCAGGCGATAATGGAGATCAGGGTGGCGAGGAAGATCGCGGGGATCTGCTTTGCAGTATTCCATACGCCGGAAAGCGGGGAAGAGAGGATCGAAAGATCGATATTCAGCTTGCCGTTTGCAGCGCCGGTTTCCAGGTCGTGGAAAAGCTCACGGATGCTGTTGGCCGCCATCGTCTCGATGCTGTCCGGCAGGAAGTGGATGTTCTCCAAAATCCAGGCTTCCGTCTGCTTGAGAAAAACGGGCAGGTTGTCGAGCTTTGCCGTGATCAGGGCGAAAAATCCTCTGAGCTCGTCCACGATTCGTACACCGATGAGCGAGAGCACAGCAACGATAACCGCAAGGACAAAAAGGACGAGGAGCCCCGAAATAAGGCCTTTTTTCAGCGGGGTTTTGCGCGTGATCCAGTTGACCGGGCGCTGCAGGGCCATGGCAACGAAAAAGGCCAGGATAAAGGGAAAGCATGTCCAGAAGGCAAAACGCATAAAAAAGTAAAAAAGGCCCAGAATGATCGCAAAATAAACGGTATTGATGATAAAGCGTCTGCGTTTTTCAATTTTTGTCATTACACCACATCCTTGATGGCCGCGGCCCGGGGACGGCGGCAGTTTTTAAAACGCAAAAAAGGATAAACCGGGCAAAGCGGCGCCCTTTTTTGCTGAAAGAATAGGTTATTTGTATTCTATAACAGCCAGATAGCGAATACAATTAAAAATATGTTACAAAATTCTCTCTTTTTCAATCACTCCAGCTTACAGTTCTGACGTATGTGACAGAGAAAAGAAAAAAGTTAAATTTCTCCCTTTATTATGCCGCTGCTTTATGATAGAATATTCTGAGATTTCCTAGTTTATCGAATTCCCCGCAGAATGTTAAAGGAGTTGTCACACATGTATGTAGCGGTAATGGGGTATGGCGTGGTCGGCTCGGGCGTGGTGGAGCTGTTTGGAAAAAATCACGACAGCATCGTGCGCAGAAGTACTCAGTCCGAGATGGAGATCAGGTACATCCTTGACCTGCGCGACTTTCCAGGTGACCCGAATGAGAAAAAATTCATCAAGGATTTTAATATGATCCTGCAGGATAAGGAGGTCAAGATCGTCGTTGAGACGATGGGCGGCCTGCATCCGGCGTTTGAGTATGTCCTTGCTTGTCTGAAGGCGGGCAAGAGCGTAGTCACTTCCAATAAAGAGCTTGTGGCGGCAAAGGGCTATGACCTGCTGCAGGCCGCTGAGGAAAACAATGTCAATTTTCTCTTTGAAGCGAGCGTTGGCGGTGGCATCCCGATTATCCGGCCGATCAGCCAGTGTCTTGCGGCCAATGAGATTGATGAGATCGCCGGGATTCTCAACGGGACGACGAATTTTATCCTGACCCGTATGATCGAGGATCAGATGAGCTTTGAGGACGCGTTGCACCTAGCGCAGGAAAACGGCTATGCGGAAAAGGACCCCACAGCTGATATCGAGGGAATTGACGCCTGCCGCAAAATCTGCATTCTTGCCTCTCTCGCTTTTGGCAAGCATGTGTATCCAGATGGCGTCTATACAGAGGGCATTACCAAAATTCATCTGCGGGATGTGGAATATATCCGGGCCTGGGGTGGCGTCATCAAGCTGCTCGGGCGCGCAAAGAGGCTGGACGACGGCCGGATTAGCGCAATGGTCAGCCCGGCCGTCGTGAAACGTCACAGCCAGCTGGCAGGCGTGGATGATGTATTCAATGCCATTCTGGTGCGCGGCGACGCGATCGGCGACGTAGTCTTTTACGGCCGCGGCGCGGGCAAGATGCCCACAGCGAGCGCCGTTGTGGCCGATGTAATCGATTGTGCAAAGCATTTGAAGCGCAAGAAGCTCTTTGGCTGGGGCAACAGCGAGGAGGGCTATGTGGCGGATTACCGAGATATGCAGACAGCCCTTTATGTGCGTGCACAGGCCGGGCAGCCTGAGGCGGCCGTACAGGCCGCTCGGGATGCGTTTGGCGACGTGACGCTTCTTCATTGTGAGGATGCGCCGGAGGATGAAATTGCATTTATGACGCCGTGGGATACGGAGCGCGCGCTGCAGGCAAAGCTTGCCGGGCTCTCGGAGATCGCGCCACAGTCTGTGATCCGCATAACGGATTATTGAGATTAGGAGGTTATTGCAATGGCACTCATTGTTCAGAAATTCGGCGGCAGCTCTGTTGCAAACGCCGACAAGGTGCGTAATGTGGCAAAGATTGTCACGCAGACCTACAGCGAAGGAAACGACGTGGTTGTCGTCGTTTCCGCACAGGGCGATACGACGGACGATCTGATCGAGAAGGCGGCTGAAATCAACCCTAAGGGCTCCAAGCGCGAGATGGATGTGCTCCTGACTGCGGGTGAGCAGATGTCGGCCTCCCTGCTTGCGATGGCGATCGAAAAGCTCGGCTTTCCGGTCATCTCTCTGCTTGGCTGGCAGGCAGGCTTCCAGACGAGCTCTGCTTATGGCAATGCGCGCATCAAGTCCATCAAAACGGACCGCCTGCGTGCGGAAATCGGCCGGAAGAATATCGTCGTGGTCGCCGGGTTCCAGGGCATCAATAAGTATGACGATGTGACGACCTTCGGCCGCGGCGGATCGGATACGACCGCTGTCGCGCTGGCGGCTTCGCTCCATGCAGAGCGCTGCCAGATTTTTACCGACGTGGAGGGCGTGTATACCGCCGACCCGCGCAAGGTGGAAGGCGCAAAGAAGCTTAAGGAAATTACCTATGACGAGATGCTGGAGCTGGCCACGCTCGGCGCGCAGGTGCTCAATAACCGTTCTGTGGAAATGGCGAAAAAATATAATGTCGAGGTAGAGGTGCTCTCCAGTCTCAAGAGGGTGCCGGGCACAATTGTGAAGGAGGTTGCCAAAATGGAAAAAATGCTGGTCAGAGGGGTTACCAAGGATACAAACGTGACGCGCGTCTCCATCATCGGTGTGCCGGACGTGCCGGGCATCGCGTTTAAAATTTTCAGCAAGCTCGCTGCAAAGGGCATCAATGTCGATATCATCCTGCAGTCCGTCGGCCGCGACGGCACGAAGGACATCTCCTTCACTGTCAGCAGGGAAAATGGCGCTGCTGTTTCAGAGATCCTCTCCACCTCCTTTGAGGAGCTTGCGGGCAAGGAAATTGTGACGGACAATCAGGTCGCAAAGATCAGCGTGGTCGGCGCGGGCATGGAGACGCATCCCGGCACGGCGGCAAAGATGTTTGAGGCTCTGTATGAGATCGACGTCAATATCCAGATGATTGCGACGAGCGAAATCAAGATTTCCGTCCTGATCGACGAGAAGGACGCCGACCGTGCGGTTGCCGCAGTGCACAAGGCATTTATCCCGGTGGAATAAATAATTAAAATTTAAAAACCGTCCGCGCACTTCTTTTGCGCCGGACGGTTTTTTTCAGCTTTCCGGCAGATACTAAGCGTTGTAAACATCCATCTTTTGAAAGATGGAGACAAACGGAGGTGAACCGGATGGCACAAATTCCAACGCCTGCCTGGGAAGATCAAAAGATGAACGAGTATTTCAAAACACTTCCTGTTTTCGTGCAGGAGACGATCGCGCAAACGGGCGTACAGATCACGGATGAGACGCAGCTACGCGCTGTGGCGGAAAAAATTCTGAAAGGGCAGCAGAAGTAGAGGCACACATGAGATCTCTGCAGATTGGATGCGGGCGCGGCGGAATTTTTCCGCCGTCCTCGTTTTCTGCCATATACTAGCCACTGACCTCCTGTGATCGGAAAGATCGGCCTCTCTTTTTCCTATCCGGCGGCAATAGCCTTTGTTTTGTTACTCTGTTATTGTTTATGTAATTGGGCACAAAAAGAAGACGATAAAGGATGGCTAAACAATGGCAGCTATCCAGCCTTTCCGCTTCCATCACCTGCGCGTCCACCTCTGTAATCAAAAGCGCCTGGCACGGGTATGTGAAAAGACTAATTCTCCTGGGGCGTTCCCCCGGTTCGCTGTGTGCATCCGAAATATAATTGATCAACTTTAGCCCTTTCCGCATATTACCTGCGGTTACGGAGCTTCCTCATCCCTCTCGCATAAGTGCATATCACAGCGGCCTGATTTCGTCTATCATTGCAGACTGCGAAAACGCAATCTCAGGTTGTTCTAATACACAAATAACGACTCCGCAGAAGAACAACCCTCCCACGTAGCTGTCATCTGTTTATGATCAATCAATAATAGCGCAACAGTGCGACCACCTTGCCGAGAATTGCGACCTCGTTGACAATGATCGGCTCAAAGGCGTCGTTCTCCGGCTGCAGCCGGAAATGGCCATCCTCTTTATAAAAACGCTTGACCGTCGCCTCGTCCTCCAGCATTGCCACCACGATCTCTCCATTGCGCGCAACGGGCGTCTGCTCGACTACTACGATATCGCCGTCGAGAATACCGGCATTGATCATACTTTCTCCACGCACATGCAGTGCGAACAACGGTTTATCCCGCGAAATATGGCCCGTATAGGGGAGATAGCTCTCAATCTGCTCAACCGCCAGGATTGGCTGGCCCGCCGTAACCGTGCCGAGCAGAGGGACGTGCGTCACATTTTCCGCCTGCCCGTTAATCCGAATGGAGCGTTTGAGCATAGGGTCGCGCGTGATATAGCCCGCAGCCTCGAGCGCATCGAGATTCGCCTGCACGGAAGAGGTGGATTTAAGGCCCACGGCGGCGCCAATCTCCCGCACGGAGGGCGGAACCCCGTCCTGCGAACGTTCCATCAAATATTCATAAATTCGCTGCTGTGTGTCGTTGATACGGTCCATCGCAGTCTCCTCCAATATGATAAAGCAAGGTTGTAATTCATTCAGATGTATTTTCATGCAATTGCATTACCCATTGCGCACTGTGCAGTGGGCGGCGAAAGCCACGAGAGTGAGTTTGCGAAGCCCTCAATTGCGGCTTCGATGGCCTCCAAAACAGTCGGAATTTTTGAGACCATTCTCTTTCGTTAAGTTATTATAACACAGTATTTTCAAAAAAGCAAACATTTGTTTGCATTTTTATTGCGCATTTTAAACGAATTGGTCATATGAGGTGTTTGTTCACAAGAACGCTCAGGATTGTTCAAGGAAAATTCATAGCCGCGTAACAAAAAAAACCGAGACCGCGGTTATAATAAAGTTGTGTTCGACAGAGAAAGGAGCCGCACCGAGTATCGACTGAGCACATGCTCTACCCCTCCTCAAAGCAACCCCTCAATTTTGGAAAAAACGGCTGGTGTTACACCGGCCGTTTTTTCTGCCTTTCCAGGTGAAATCTTTGCACATATGAATGGCTCGAATATAACACACTGGGGCAATGCCCCGGTGATTTTTATCTGAAAAGTCAAGGTATTGAAGAATGAAGCGTCACTACCAAGTCTTGTCGAATGGGGATAGAAATGTTCACAAAAAAATGGTATGATGAAATCGGCGAAAATTTGGAATTTGGAGGGTAATCATGAAAAAATGGTATGATGAGGAATATGAATTTAAGATTGAGGTAACAGGATTTCTTCGCAGTGACCACACAGAGCGGTATTGCCGAAACGGCGAGGAAGTCGGAGATACGTATACCTGTACCTATGGCTGTCCTGTAAATACAGATGGACAGGGTATTTGTTCTAAAGTAATGATGATTATGTTTCCAATCATGGAGGCGGTCAGAAGCGGCGGAGATTTAGAGAACATCGGAGGCGATGGCAAATATAGCAAGGATATTGTATGTCCAGATGGTTGCGTTATGTTTAGGCTGACGGCTAAGAAACTTGGAAATGAAAATTTTCACAAGGGAAAATTTTTCGATTAATTTTGGTTTTTATTGTGTCCAGTTTGAAGATAAGCTAAAATCTATAGATTCCAGTGTACGAAAAAGGAGGAAATTTGAACGTGGAAGAATTGAAAACAATTATGGAGAAATTCAAAGCATCCGGTTGGACTTAATTGCAATTCCGGCGCAAGCATGGTTAGACGGTAAAAGAGATACGGAAGCCCTCATATCAGCGATCAAACAGGCAGATAAAGAGTGTGGCAGTTGCGGTTGTGACCTTGACCCCCTCTATAAACGAGCGTTGGAATTGCTATGAAAATTTCATGGTGCAAAAAGGGAGGCAGGTGTAAGCATGGCATATTTCCGGTATCAGGGCAAGTCAGTCTTTTATGAGGAATACGGACAGGGCGAACAACCGCTTATCCTTTTACATGGCAATACCGCTTCTTCAAATATGTTTTTAGAAATTGCCGAGAAATACAAAGAGCATTTCAAAGTGATTTTGATTGACTTCTTAGGGCATGGGAAATCAGATAGGCTCACAGAGTTTCCGGCTGATTTATGGTTTGATGAAGCGCAACAAGTCATTACTTTTCTAAAAGAAAAGGAATATGCAAATGTGAATATGATCGGGAGCAGTGGCGGTGCATTAGTGGCTATCAATGTGGCATTGGAAGCCCCCGAACTGTTATCCAAGGTAATTGCGGACAGCTTTGAGGGAGAAACGCCGCTCAAAGCATTTACGGAGAATGTTGCGGCAGATAGAGAGTTTTCCAAACAAGATGAAAATGCAAAACGGTTCTATCAATATATGCAGGGCGATGATTGGGAAAGTGTAGTTGACAATGACACATCTGCTATTATCCGGCACGAAAAAGAGATAGGAAAGTTTTTCCATAAAGATTTACACAGATTTAAGTCCGATATTCTGATGACGGGCAGTAAACAAGACGAATTTGTCAGTAGTGTTTCGCCCACTTATTTTGAAAAGGTCTATGGAGAAATGCTTAAAAAAATCGGGCATGGAAAGATGTATTTGTTCGATACAGGTGGACACCCTGCCATGCTCACAAATCAAGATGATTTTTACAGTTTAAGCATGGTTTTTTTCAAACAGAAATAAAATAAATAGCCGCTACTCTCACAGTAGCACCACCGAGCAGGAAATCCGAAAAGGACTTCCTGCTTTTCTTTTCCCCCAAAACCTGCTTACATTGCTCATCTGCAGCAGTTCCCTGATTTTTGCCCTCCGCTGGATTTCTTCCGGAGTACGATTCTTTCTTGTCATAATATGAACCTCCATCGAGGTGCTTCTATTCTACACCATAACGGAGGTTTGTTTACACAAAGTTTGGGATGGGCTCATAAAAGAATTAAGAAAGGTTTGCGTTAGTTCCTCCGCTTCGGCCTTCAGCAGGCCGCTCCTTGTGTTTCCGCCACGACAAAAGCGCCGCCGAGGGAAATGAACACCACTTAACCAAAATATCACGGCATCCTCTTGACTCTTACGCTACGTCATAGTATATGATAAAGAAAAATCGGAAAGGATGAAGTGATATGAAAGTAACGCCTGTTCGTTCAGATGGTGTTTATGCAAAAATTATGGAAGCACCGTTTGACAAAAAAAACGACATTTATCGGTATGAACTAATGATGCCCTTTGAAAAAAAGTGGGCTTGCTATAGTGTGCCGATGAAAGCGGCTACACCCAATGGCTATGATGTCATCATGGCAAGCGGTATGCTCGGTCATATTGCTCCGACGAAAGTGGATGAAACACAGCGGGAAAATATTGAGCGCATTTCTTCCGATGTGCTTTGGTCAGCCTGCGAGCAATCAATCAAAAAATCGTTAGACTGCTTTACGGCAAGTGGAGTTGAGCTGCCTGTTCAAGAGTATCTGTTTACTATTTTATTGGCCAATGCTGAAAGCCCGTATATTTCTATGAATGAGGGGTATTGTGGAGACGGTGGTATTCCCGGCTATATTTTTTCTTGGCTCGTGCCCAATGAATATACCCTAGAGCATCTTCCCGTTGCTCTTGCTCACGAAACCAATCATAATGTGCGTTTTCAGTTTATCAAATGGAAAAATGACATTACTCTCGGAGAGATGATGGTCAGTGAGGGGCTTGCAGAAAACTTTGCCACCTATTTATACGGGGAAGATAAGGCGGGGCCATGGGTTACAAAGACTGACCTAGAAACTCTGAATGAATATATCAAACCGATTATTCACGATGGGCTGAAGGTACAAGGGCTTGAAAATCTCAACGCTTATTTGTATGGCGATGAAATGGCTGCTTTGCAAAACTATCCCCCTGTAGGCTTACCCTATTGTGCAGGCTACGCCTGTGGCTACCATTTAGTGAAACATTATTTGAAGAAAACAGGAAAAAGTATTGTGGAAGCGACTTTGTTGCCTGCCAGTGAGATTTTAGAAGCAGCAGAGGATTTTTGGAATGAGTGAAAAACCGCTAACAGTACACGAGGTATCCAACCTGACGGGGATAACGGTAAGGGCGCTCCATTACTATGATGAGATTGGTCTTTTGAAACCCACCATTGTAACGGAAGCTAAGTACCGTTTATATACGGAAGCTGATTTGTGCCGGTTGCAGGAAATTTTATTCTTCCGAGAAGTCGGCTTTGCCTTGAAAGAGATTAAGAGCTTGCTTGATTCGCCCAATTACAATCGTACAGAAGCGTTGGAAAAGCATCTTAGCATTTTGGAAGCCCAGAGAGAACGCATAGACGGTCTGATCGCCCTTGTAGAAGCTGAAATCAATGAGTCAAAAGAAGTTTCGTTTTCAGCATTTTCTAATTCCAAAGTGCTTGAGCTGCAAACCAAATTCCGAGAAGAAGTTTTGGAGCGTTGGGGAGATACGGACAGCTTCAGAGAATATGAAGCAACCTTTTCTGCAAAAGCTCGGAAAATTCAAAATGAACAGATGGAAGCCTTTTACACGATGGCGCAAGGTCTTTTTGAAAAACTGGCGATGTATGAAGATAAATCTCCAGACTGCTCAGATGTTCAGCAGATCGTGCGGGAATGGCAGCTCTATCTCTCGGAGCATTTTTATCAATGTGACAAGCAGATGCTTTCCTATCTGGGTAATTTATATGTTACTGATGAGAGGTTTTCGAACTTTATCAACCGATTTGGTCATGGAGATTTAGCTTCCTTTTTTCATAAGGCTATTGAAGTGTTTACAAAAGGTTAGCACATAGGCAAGTAGCCTAATCCATTGAGAATAGGAATCGGCCTGCCTTATCAGATCGGCGTCTATATTGCAGACCATATGCCGGAATAACGCCGACCATGCAGGAGGTCAAGAGTCTGCTCGCCGCCCTTGATATCCGCCCCCGCCAGCGTTGTAGCCAAGGCGGCAACGGTCTACGCCGCTGCCGCCCGAAAAATTTTTGCTCTGTTTCCCACCATTCTACGGTGTTTACACAGAATTTGGGACAGTCCCTCTTTTTCCTTGTTTTCATATCGATAGCGGTAAAAGGAATGATTGTTGTTGCATTTCGGGCACTGAGTCTGGTATGATTTTCCATGAGGACTCGTCTTTTTTTGGAAGGTACTGTGTTTTGCGGTGATACCATTGCACCAGAAGGGCTGGAGGGTCCCCAACTTTCATATCACTTTACCATTCGTGTAATTCATGAGGGAGGATTTTACATGAAGATAGGGAAGCGAATTCTTTCAACCGGACTGATAATTACGCTCATTGCCGCACTGCTGTCATCCTGTGCCTCCTCCGGCACGGCGAAGCTGACAATCGATCCCACAGTGCGCCATCAGACGCTGCAGAGCTTCGGCGTGAGCAGCGCATGGTGGAGCCAGGATGTGGGCGGCTGGACGGAGAAGGATGCAAACGGCGTGCCGGTACGGGAAGCCATCATGGAGCTGTTGTATGGGAAAACAGGGCTTGGCCTGCAGGTTTACCGCTATAACCTGGGCGCTGGCACCGGAACGGGCGAAAAGGCGGGGGATTTCAATGACCCGTGGCGTTCCGGGCAGAGCTTCATCAACGATGAGGGGGAGATCGATTATACTCTTGATGCAAACGCGCTTTGGTGCATGAACCGGGCGCTGGAGCTGGGCGCAAAAGAGGTTGTTTTTTTCTGCAACAGCGCGCCGGACTCCATGACCATCAACGGCAAGCCGCACAGCGACAAGCAGAAGAAAAAGGTGACGAATCTCGCGCCGGAGAACAATCAGGCGTTTGCTGATTATGTGCTGGACGCCGTAGAGCACTTCCGCCGGCAGGGCGTGCCGATCACCACGGTTTCCCCCATCAACGAGCCGCAGTGGACCTGGCAGGGCGGTCAGGAGGGCTGCCATTTTGAGCCGGACGAGATGGTCGCACTCTACAAAGTGTTTTACGCGGAGATGGAAAAACGCGGGCTGGCGGGCGATATAACGCTCGGCATGTTTGAATCCGGCCAGTGGGGCGGGAGCAAATTCAAAAAGTGGTTCGAAGCGATCATGGAGGATGAAACCCTCAGCAAGGTGATTACCACAATCGAAGCCCATTCCTACAACAGCTCTGCCAGTGAAAAAGCACGCACCGCCCGCTGGCTTGATAAAAACTACCCGAATCTCAAGCGCAGCTGCACCGAATGGACGGAGATGGAGGATCTCGGCCGCGACGTGGGAATGGATTCCGCCGTGGTGATGGCGGATATGATCTGCACGGACCTGACCGTGCTCGACGCGGTTCATTGGAGCTACTGGCTGGGGGTATCCTGCTACGATTGGCGGGATGGCCTACTGTATGTGGATTTGGATGAACATACCTATACCGTGACCAAGCGGCTGTATGAATACGGGAATTTCACAAAGTTTATCAAGCCCGGCGCCGTGCGTGTGGAGACGGAGCTCAGAGGCAAGGCGCTCAACGCCGTTTCCTTCGATGTGGATGGAAAACTGGTGACGGTCGTCGTCAACAGCGCCGATGAGGAAAAAACGCTAGCGCTGAACGCCAAAGGCTACCAAACGGCTGAAATACACCTGACAGACGGCACGCATGACCTGGAGCAGGTCCCTATTGAAAGCTATGTGTCGGGCGGGCAGGCAAAGCTCCCGGCAAAGAGCGTTATGACCTTGGTAATGAATCCGACATCATACGAAGCGGTACCCAGTATGCCCGGAGGTGACGCGATCTGAAAAAATAAAAATGGCGGCTTGGGCCGATCCGTTCGTTCCTGTGCTGCAACAGCTTTCAGCTGCCTTGCACGATCTGTAATCAGCCGTAAGTCTGTAATTTACCGGCAGGCCGAGGCAGCGAGCTCCACAATCTATCTGTGCGCTGCCCCGGCCTCCCGTTTTGATCATTTTAGCTGTAATGAAAAAAATTTTTTGCCTTGGCCACCCTGCGCTTTCCCCATGCGGACGAAATCAATTTTGGCCCGGACGGCGTTTGTCCGGGAGCCGATTCGCTCAACCGGCAGGTGGAAAGAAGCATTTTTCAGGCCTTTGCACTTTGCAGTGCCGTTGTGAATGAATTTGCCGGTGGCCGGCTTTGGCGGCCGCCCGTCAACAGAGAGCACCGTCTCCTGCAGACCGGTCTGGATACGAAGGATAAGCCGCTGCTTTACCGGCAGCTCACAGGGGAATTCGTATTCATAGCCTTCCCGCGTAAAGCCCAGCTTCCCGGAGGCTGTAATCCGGATATCGCAGGTGCCGTAGGGCGCATCGCTTTCAAAGAGAATCTCTCCGGGAATGATCTCGTCAAAAATAATGCCGCATTCCAGAAAGGAACCCATCTCAAGCTGTGAAAGCGGCGTTGTCACAAAACTTTCCCCACCGTGCAGTAAAAGCCCGGAGGAGAGGTCCGTATTAACCGTGTTGAAAAGATCACGGCCATTGCCTGAGCAATCCTTTTTCGGCTGTACAGAGTCAAAGCGATATTCGGCAAACAGGCCGTTGACCGATTTTTCACGGCGCAGGGGATTGGTACGGGGCGCAAAGGCTATGGTTTCGGCAAGCCGATCAATTTCTTTTGCACTTCCCTTTTCCCGCCCGTTGGCCCAAGTCTTCTCCGAGAGCAGGGGCAATGCGTCAAAAAAGCGGAGGAAGAGATCTGTTTCCGTCAGCCCCGACGCCTTTTTATCAATATTGTCATTCCAGAGAGCGTAAGCCGCGCCGAGCATCTGGGGATCTCCGGCGGGCAGGGCCTTGTATTTCCCGCTTTTGAGGCGAACCTTACGCGGATCAAATTTTTGATAGATCGCCTTTTTGTTGAGCAGATCCGCATAGCTGCCCTTGTTTCCCTTTCCATTGGGGACCATATAGAGCAGATGATCGATCGTATTGATGAGCTGATAACCCATTTCATACATTTCCATGCCGTCCGCCCAGTTACAGGCCCAGAGGTTCATTTGCACGTTTTCGATGGCGGCGGGAACAATCTGCGTGGCGGGGTCGTCCTTGATCCACGTAAGCCCACCCCACAGGCGCACGCGGTTGGTCTTCTTCAAATGCGGGACAAGCTCATTCAAAAAACGGCGATATGCACCGTAGTCTGAAAGAAATTCATCCGCGCCGATATGTACCGTCGTCTCCGGCCCAAAGACGGGCTGTTCTCCGCCGGTATAGTCATCAAAGATACGCTTGATGAATTCGACCGTCTCCGGGCGGCTGACATCCAGATGATCGGTCAGGGGGCGATTCTTTTGAAGAGGGGATGTTTTGTCCCTGACCATATACTCTGGAAAAACCTTGGCAAAGGAGAGGGCATGCGCAGGGACGTCGATCTCGGGGACGATGTGCACATGGTACCGCTGTGAGGTTTTGTCCATGAAAGACTTAAATTCCGCCTTGGTGTAGGAATAATCCTTTGCGGTCGCGGTCTCGCCCTTTTCATTTTGCAGGCCGGACTCGAGCCGCATGGCCTCATATGCCTCGAAGCTGTCCGTTTCCGCGCCGCGGGTGTTATAATCCTCGAGCCAAATATAATTGTCGTTCAGATGAAGCTGAAGGTCGTTCATCTTGTACCAGGCCATATTTTTAGCGACATCGCGCAACGTCTCCATAGAAAAGGGCCGCCGGCCGACGTCCAGCATAAAGCCGCGCACCGGATACTTTGGGTAATCCCGGATCTCTCCGCGAGGCATGCGAACAGCCCTGCCGCTTTGCCGCAGAATCTGCAGGATGGTTCTGGTGGCCCAATAAATGCCATCGGAATGCGAGGCGGAAACCAGCACCGTTTCGCCGATTTCCATATGGTAGCCCTCCTGGCCGAGAAACGCCTCTTTTTCCTCCAGAGTCAGATAAAAATCGCCGCCCTTGGGCGTATCCGTATAGCGGATGGGAAGCCCCACTCCCACGACATCCTGATAATCCTGCTGAAATTCCTCTGCCACGGCGGACAGATCGTCCTTTGCAGCGGGGGAGACGGCGATTGCCGTCGTCTCGGAAGGAGTAAACCAGCCGCTGTCGGCGCTGTGCCACTGCGCAAGCTCCGGGATGACTGTGGGCTTTTTGTGCGCTGGCTTTGTATGATAAATGCCGGGAATCCGAACTGGATAGTCGCCGGTGACGGTCTCCTTCCCTGTGGAGGGATCGGTTATCCGAAAGGACAGCAGAACCTCCTGCTCCGTGAGAGGCGGATAAACCTCCAGATCCTTTCCAACGATCTGCGGAACATCTGCTCCGTTGAGTGCAAGGCGGTAGGCGTCCGGCGCCGAAACCTTGATTCGCCTTTCGGCAGCGATATAGGAAACAGAGATGTCAAACGGCCTGCTGGATACACGGGATTTCTTTCTACACATGGCTTTACCCCCAATCTGGTTCTTATCTTGGTCAATATAGCATGGTTATGGATAAAACGCAACTGTTTTTGTGTCGATCTCCGATTGAATCGTGCAGGCCTTGCGCAAAAGAAGCGCGCTGCAAAATGTGCCAGTTTTACATTCTGCAACGCGCCCTATTTGATCATTTGAATTCTGAAACAAACCCGGTTTTCATTAATCCGCGCGATGCAAACGCTCGGTTACGCTCTCTTTCGCCGTCGCGCGGAAAACGAGGGCAGGGACGATGAGGCACACGGCGAAGAGAACTGCGATCAGCGCCGCAACCAGCCCAACGGGATAGGTGAACACAGCGTAGTCTGCGATTTTCGTCACCGATTTGGAAATCAGATACATCACGCCGTTGCCCAGGGTCAAAATGCAGCCGGAGGTGAACAGGGCGTAATAAAATCCTTCCCAGGTGAGCATTCCTGAAATCTGCCTTTTGGTCATACCGATGCTTTCCAGCATGGCGAGCTCCTGGCGGCGGGCATAGACTCCGGTGATCATCACATTGATGAAATTGAGCACGCCGATGAGCAGGAGCAGCAGGGAAATGCCGCTGCCGAGTACGTTCATGGAGGACATATCGGAGGAGAAGCTCTCTGCGCGCTCCGCCCGGCTGTTGAATTGATAGGAATCGTCCGTCAGGGTCCGGTTGAGCGCCGCAAGCTGACGGGAAATCTGCGGCTCCTTTTCCTGCTCCACATCCAGCAGAATATTGGTGACGATAGGATCGGGGTTCAGCTGTTCCATAAATGCTTTGCTGACGAATAGGCCGTCGGGTGAGCCGAGCACCTTCGAGGTGTCGGCAAAGGAGCAATCCTCATAGGAGAAAACACCGCCGATCACAGCTGTTTTTTCCTGTTTGGAACGGTCGCCCGTCAGGGGGACTTGTTTGCCCACCAGGCCCTGCATCGATTTATCCCCGTAGCCGAGGATTGCAATTTCTCCGCGCCGGAAGGCGTCGAGATCAATTTTGCGGCTATGCGTTTTGTTATAGGCCTCCACATAGGATTCCTCAATGGCGAACACCCAGGTCCCGTAATTGCCTTCGGCCGACCGCTTTTTCAGGCTCTCGACGAACGTTTCATAGCTATCGCCCTTTCCTGCAATCCAATTGTCGTAATCCTTGCGCGCAATCGCTCCGAACACGCGCTCGTCAAAAGGCATGGAGCAGGGCTCGGCCGTCACGATCTCCTGCTTTGTAATGCCATCGATTTGAGAAAGTGAGGAGAGGAACTCCTGGTCGAATTTTTGCTGTGAAAGCGGCGGGGTACTCTGGTAGGAGAAATCGTGAGGGAAATAGCGGTTGATGAAGTTCTCTGTCTTCATGCTGCCGATAAAGCTGTTGACGCCTAAAAGCGTAATTGTGCCCATAAACAGGGAGGCGAGCACGAGTGCGGCGCGCTTTTTGTCGCGGAACACATTATATAGGGCCATGCGGCGTGGCTTTCCGCCGTGCGTGGTTTTGCGGCTCTGCCGCTTTTTCGACGCGGAGAGATCTGCGTGGCGCATAGCTTCGATGGGGGAGACGCCCGCGGCCAGCTTCGCGGGCTTGCGGCAGCTCAGAAAAACGGTCAGCAGAGAGAAGCAGGCGGTGCCGATGAAAATGAGCGGATGGAAGGAGATGCTGCCGGAGGCCGTGTCCATGCCGGTTATGGAGGTTGCGAACATCTCCATCGCAAAGGGGACGATGCCAAAAGAGGAGATGGCGCCGAGCAGCAGCCCTACCGGGATGCCGATTAGGGAAAGGCGCATCGCCTGCATCCGCACGAGCTTTTTGATCTGCTGGGCGGAGGCGCCGATTGTCTTGAGCATGCCGTAAAACCGGACATCCCGCGCTACGGAGATATACATCACATTGGAAATGAGCAGATAGCCGCTCAGGACGATGAACAGGGCGAGCATGATGATCACAGCGGCTGCAATCATGTTGCCGGAGGCGCTTTCCCCGGCAGCGCTGAAGGAAGCGCTGAATTCCTGCCCCTTTTCAAGAGGAATCAGTTGTTTGAGATTTTCCAGCACCTCCTCCTGCCGGGAAGCGCTGCAGGAGACTGCCAGGATTCCGCTTTTCTCCGCTGTTAGCCCATGCGAGCGGCAGAAGCCCTCGGAGACCAGCGCCTCGCCGCCGGACTGCGTTATCTTATATTCTGTATACCAGCCGCTCAGGCGGAAAGAATCCGTCCGTATTTCCCCATTGATCCGATAAGTCAGCGGCACGGCCATCCCCTGCATGGGGGATTCGATGCCCAACTGGCTGAGGGCGCGGGAGGAGAGCATGATTTCATCCTCCGCTTTTGGATAGCTTCCGTGGACGTCACCGATGGCCGGTGTAATATGCTTCTCCCATTCCGTCTGGTCGTAAGAGAGAATCGCGATATTGGCGTTTTTGCCCTCCTTTGTCTTCTGCGCGGCAGTCCCCACGGAAATCTGTGTGCCGGCCGCCTCGACCTGACTGGTGGCTTTGATTTTCTGAAGTTGTTCTCCGCTGGGATTGTTGAGAAAAATGCTGGCCGAGGTGCCGCTCAGCCGCAGCTGCATGGCCTGATAGTTTTTTGCAAAGCTCAGGCCGATGCTGAATACGGTGGAGATCATAAAGGTGGTCAGGACGATGGCGAGCAGCGCGAAGAGATTGCGGGTGTGGTTTGCTTTCATTGATCGTGCGGCAATGCGGCGGACGGCCGTGGAATTCTGCTTCGGTTTCATGCGGTCTGCCCCCCTGCGATCTGCCCGTCCTCAATGCGGATGATGCGGTCCGCCATGTGGGCAATTTCCTCATTGTGCGTAATCATGACGATCGTCTGATGGAACTGGCGGCTGGTCTCCTGCATCAGAGAGACGACCTCCAGCCCCGTCCGGCTGTCGAGGTTGCCAGTCGGCTCGTCTGCAAGGATGAGCGCAGGTTTGGATGCGAGTGCGCGGGCCACGGCCACGCGCTGCTGCTGGCCTCCGGAGAGCGTATTCGGCAGGTTAGTAAGCTTTTCCGTCAAGCCCAGCGTGTCGACGATTTGGCCAACATACGTTTTATCCGGCGACTTTCCATCGAGCTCGATGGGGAGAACGATATTTTCCAGGACATTGAGCACAGGCACCAGGTTATAATTCTGGAAAACAAATCCGATCTCCCGACGGCGGAAGACAGTCAGCGCCTCGTCCTTCATAGCGTATAGATCCCTACCCCGAATTTGCACGCTGCCGGACGTCGGCCGGTCAAGCCCGCCGAGCAAATGCAGAAGCGTCGATTTTCCGCTGCCGGAAGCGCCGACGATCGCGACGAAGTCTCCCTCCTTAATCGATAGGGAGACTCCGTCGAGGGCCTTGGTCTGATTGGGCTCCGAACCATAATATTTCTTCAGGCTTTTGGTCGTTACGATTGCCATAAGGGTTCCTCCGTTCGTGTTCTAAAATGGCGCGGCTTGCCGCATGGGATGTTACTGCTTCTGATTATAGGAACCATTTTTTACGCACAGGTGTGCATTTCTCTTACAAATTTGCAACGAACTGCAAAAAGAAAACGAAAAAGGCTTTGGTTTGGGCCGCTCCTGTGCTAAAATGATTTGGATATTTAGCCTTAAGAATCGCACGGATGGAGGAAATATTATGCCGGATGCTTTTTCGCGCGAGCGAATGCTCTTGGGAGAGGAGGCCGTTGAACGGCTGCAGAAAAGCCATGTCATCGTGTTCGGCCTGGGCGGCGTGGGCTCCTTCGCCGTGGAGGCGCTCGCCCGCGCCGGGGTCGGGGAGCTGACGCTCGTTGACCACGATACCATATCCCTTACCAACCGCAACCGCCAGCTCTATGCTCTGCATTCGACGATGGGCAGGTGGAAGGCGGAGGTTGCCTGCGAGCGGGTGCGGGATATCAACCCGGACTGCCGCGTCCATGTAATTCTGGAATTTTACCTGCCGGAGCATGCGGAACGTTTTTGGGGGGCGCGTTATGACTACATCGTGGATGCAATCGATACCGTCAGCGCGAAAATTGACCTTGCCTGCCGTGCACAAGAGCTGGGAATTCCGATCATCGCGAGCATGGGCACGGGCAATAAGCTAGACCCGTCCCGGTTTGAGGTGGCGGACATTTACGATACGCAGGTGTGCCCCCTGTGCCGTGTGATGCGTAGGGAGTTGAAAAAGCGGGACGTCAAGAAGCTAAAAGTAGTTTATTCTCGCGAGGAGCCTCGAAAACCCGCTCCCTGTGGGGAGGAGACGGGAAAACGTGCCGTACCGGGCAGTATTTCCTTTGTGCCGCCCGCAGCGGGCCTTCTGCTCGCGGGAGAGGTGATCCGGGCGCTCAGCGGGATCTGAATGCGTTTGCCTGAAACTGGTATATTGAAAAAGCCGCCGGATACACTAAATCCGGCGGCACTTTTTCTGACCGAAAGGGTGCGCGAACAAAACCCGGCCCGGCCGGGTGAAAAGGAGTGTTTCCTATGAGTTCCTGCGCAATGGGCGCGTTCCCGGAAAAGATCCGCGTCGTCCAGTACGGCTGCGGAAAAATGGCGAAGGTATTGATCCGGTACCTGACCGAAAAAGGGGCGGAAATCGTCGGCGCGATCGATACGAATCCGGAGGTTGTCGGCATGGATATCGGCGATTTCGCAGGCCTCGGCCATCGGACGGGCATCGTCATCAGCGACGACGCGGACAAAGTGCTTGACAGCTGCGACGCGGAGGTCGCGATCCTGACGCTGTTCAGCTTTATGACGGATATGGAGCCGTTTTTTGAGAAGTGTGCGCAGCGGGGAATCAACGCGATCTCCACCTGTGAAGAGGCATTTTACCCCTGGACGACCGCGCCGGGCATCACAAACCGGCTCGACCGCCTTGCAAAGCATCACGGCTGCACGCTGGCTGGTACGGGCATGCAGGATATCTTCTGGTGTAATCTCATCAGCGTGCTTGCGGGCGGCTGCCACCGCATCGATCGCATTGAGGGAATCACGAGCTACAATGTGGAGGACTACGGTCTGGCGCTTGCCGAGGCGCACGGAGCGGGCTTCACCAGAGAGGATTTCGAGGAGACGATTGCGAGCGCGGATAGCCTGCCCGCCTATGTCTGGAATTCCAATGAGGCCCTCTGCTCCAAGATGGGCTGGACGATCCGCAGCATCTCGCAGAAGTGCATCCCCACCTTCCACGGGGAGGATATCTATTCCAAAACACTCGGCCGGACGATCCCAAAGGGCGACTGCACGGGGATGTCTGCCGTGGTGACCACAGAGACGATGCAGGGCGTGACCATCGTCACGCAGTGTGTAGGAAAAGTCTACGCGCCGGACGAGAGCGACTTAAACGATTGGAGAATATTTGGCGAGCCGGATGTCGACTGTTCGATCCGGCATCCCGCGACGGTCGAGCACACCTGCGCGACCGTCGTCAACCGGATTCCGTGGCTATTGAAGGCCCCCTCGGGCTTTTATACGGTCGAAAAAATGCCGTATAACGAATATCTCACCTGGCCGATGCAGCTTTCTGTGTGAACAGAACCGTTCCCTTTGTGCCGAAAATATGATATGCTTGTGACAAAGGAATTTAGATGGCAGAGGGGGAACGGCCTTATGGAACCAATCGGGCTTTATCTGCACATCCCGTTTTGCCGCGGGAAGTGCCCCTATTGTGATTTTTATTCCATGCGCGCAGACGCGGCGCGCATGGATACATATAAGAAGGCATTGGAAGAAACATTGGAAGCTTGGGCGGCGCGCACGGGAAGGGCGGCGGACACGCTCTATTTCGGCGGGGGGACGCCGTCCCTGCTGGGCGGGAAACGGATTGCCTCCCTTGTGGATACTGCGCGAGCGCATTACGGATTGGCGGATGCGGAGATCACGGTAGAGTGCAATCCCTCCGACGCGGACGGGCGCTTATTTGAAATGCTGGCGTGCGCAGGGGTTAACCGGATTTCGCTGGGACTTCAGTCCGCCGTGGACGAGGAGCGGAAAGCGCTGGGTCGCCGCGCGGGCGTAGGGGAGGTGGCGGAGTGCATAAGGCTTGCAAAGGCGGCGGGCATCACAAATCTTTCGCTCGACCTGATGCTCGGCATTCCGGGGCAGACGGTGGACAGCCTGCGCCGTTCCATCGATTTTTGCGTGCAGGCCGGGGTGACGCATATCAGCGCATATCTTTTGAAAATTGAGGAAGGGACGGCGTTTGCCCGAAGGCAGGAGAAGCTTGCTCTGCCGGATGAGGACGCGGTGTGCGATTTTTATGAGCAGGCATGCGAGTCACTTTCTGAAGCGGGCTTCCGGCAATATGAGATCTCGAACTTCGCGCAGCCCGGCTTTGAAAGCCGCCACAACTTGAAATATTGGAATGCGGAGGAATACCTGGGCCTCGGCGCGTCGGCGCATTCCTTCCTGGAGGGGAAGCGCTGTTTCTATCCGCGCGATATCGACGCCTTTCTCCGGGGCGCTGCGCCTGTGCCGGACGGAGAGGGCGGCGGCTTCGAAGAGTATGCAATGCTGCGCCTGCGCCTGACAGAGGGCCTGCGGGAGGATTTGCTCAGCAGGCGCTATGGGTACGGCATCCCCGATGAAATGCGCAGGGTGGCACAGCAGCTTGCAGGCTACGGCCTGCTGGAGCAGGATGGGGGAGGAATCCGGCTAACCCGGAAGGGCTTTTTGCTCTCTAACGCGGTGATTGCAGAATTGCTGTATGATGCCGATGCTGCGGATTGAATGGGGAGACGCTGGATTTAGCGTGGATGGTTGGCCTTCCGGTCAGCATCTACGCTGACAGAAGCAAGGCGTGAGAAGTGCATCGTGGTCCTATTGACCTGTTTACGCAACAGGTTCCTGTGAGAAAAATATGGTTCCACACAAATCACTTGCACTG
>ERZ781272.262-NODE-262-length-53879-cov-5.366937_pt1 | contig 53879 bp, 41 predicted proteins | sample MGYA00375850_ERZ781272 | MGnify/ENA primary metagenome ERZ781272 (study PRJEB29790, sample SAMN06051246) | human gut metagenome | host: Homo sapiens | place: USA: Cincinnati, Ohio | collected 2013-06-21 | study: EMG produced TPA metagenomics assembly of the Gut...
CCCACACAATCCCCCCTTCCCCCCGCCAATTCCTGTGCAACCTTATCCATAAAGATAATACAGTGGGGATTGCCCACAGTCAGGCAGGTAGCCCTGTATTCTTTTTCATGGAAGGTGAATGTTTCGTTAAGGACCTCACGGATTTCTCCCGTTACGGGAATTTCCCCGGAAATAAAGGATGCCTTGCCCATTTTCACACGGAACTCCGTCGCACGGCTGTTCAGGCATTCCACCTCAATGGAGCCGGACAGCGTCTCGATACTGAATTTCTTCTCTGTCACATATTCATGATCCATAAGATATTTGGCAAAAATCCTCACACCATTCCCGCTGATAGCAGACTCGCTTCCATCGGAATTGTAAATGTGCACGCCCATTTTGCCATTGATCTCAACCGGACCATACAGCACACCGTCCGCGCCCAGCCCAAATCCTCTCTGACACATCAATGCAATTTTCTTTCCCATTAGCTGTACACGATTTTTATTCGGATCCAGAATCAGGTAATCATTTCCCAGACCCTGGTATTTCATCATTGTAATACATTTATCCATCTCAGGCATCCTCTCTTCCCTATGGGTTTTCGCATAATCTACTATTATTATATCCATTATTTTTTCCATGTATATAGAAGAAATTGCTCGATATATTGCAAAAAATGCGGTCATAACAAAACCAGGCGGCTCCCGAAGGAACCGCCTGCCTTATTCTTCTGCCTGATCACCGCACTTTTTGAAATGCCTGCTCCAAATCTTCCAAAATATCGTCAATATGCTCTGTTCCAATAGATAAGCGGACCGTATTCGGCTTAATTCCGGCCCGAAGCTGCGCTTCCTCGCTTAGCTGTGCATGCGTGGTCGTTGCCGGATGAATGACCAGAGATTTTACATCTGCCACATTGGCAAGCAGAGAAAACAGCTCCAAGCTGTCAATAAATTTCTGCGCTTCTGCTGCACCGCCCTTAATCTCAAAGGTAAAGATCGAAGCCGCCCCTTTCGGGAAATATTTCTTATACAGCTCATGATCCGGATGATCCTCCAAGGCCGGATGGTTCACCTTTTCTACCTGTGGGTGCTCCTCCAAATATTTGACCACCTTCCATGCATTTTCTACATGACGATCCAGCCTTAAGGACAGGGTCTCCAGGCCCTGAAGCAGAATAAACGCATTCAGCGGAGACATGCATGCTCCCGTATCACGGAGAAGAATCGCACGGATATAAGTCACAAATGCAGCCGGGCCCACAGCCTTGGTAAAGGAAACTCCATGATAACTCGGGTTTGGCTCGGACAAATGCGGGAATTTGCCTGACGCTTCCCAGTCAAACTTTCCGCTGTCTACGATCACACCGCCGAGAGAGCTGCCATGTCCGCCGATAAACTTTGTGGCTGAATGCACAACAACGTCTGCACCATACTCTATTGGTCGAATCAGATACGGGGTACCGAAGGTATTGTCAATTACCAGAGGTATCCGATGCGCATGGGCTATTTTTGCCAGGGCTTCTATGTCCGGTATATCAGAGTTCGGATTCCCCAGGGTTTCCAGATAAAGCACCTTTGTATTAGGCTGAATCGCCTGTTTTACCTCGTCCAAATCATGAACATTCACAAAGGTCGTATCAATCTTATAATCTCTCAATGTCGTATCCAGAAGATTGTAGGTTCCTCCGTAGATTGTATTCTGTGCTACAACATGATCGCCGGCTTTTGCAAGAGCCCAAATCGCATAAGTAATCGCTGCCGCACCGGAAGAAACCGCAAGCCCTGCAGCACCGCCCTCCAGTGCAGCCACTCTGTCTTCCAGAACTCCCTGGGTGGGATTCGTCAAACGTCCGTAAATATTGCCTCCCTCAGAAAGGCCGAAGCGCCCTGCTGCCTGTGCGCAGTCCTTAAATACATAGGAAGTGGTCTGATAAATCGGAACTGCACGTGCATCAGTTGCACTGTCCGGATTTTCCTGTCCTACATGAAGCTGTAAAGTCTCAAATCTATATTTTTTATTAGCCATAGCAAAATTTCCTGCAAGCCTCCGTCTTTCCAATGCCCGAAAAATTCTCACGGGTGCTCGCTTATCCTCTCTCTTTTATAATTACCTCATTCGGCGCACCTGCTGCGCTAATGATGATTGAAACGGGCGTTCTTACCTGCAACAACACATTCGCCCGTTTCGGAAATTTTCTCTGAGCAGTTTTTGGAATAATATATTCATGTTGTCCTCCTGTGTTACCATCCACTGCCAATGATCTGACCTGCCGGTATTATCCCTATAAAACATATTTATTTACTAGGTTGTAGGAATCATACCATCTATTTCCTATCTTGTCAATAGGTTTGTCAAATTTCTTTTGCCTGATTTGCAAGACTTTCCAAAGTCACTCCCTCAAAATAGTCATCAATCATCTTATAAAACTCTTTCCACATAGGCAGAGTCGCGCATCTGCCCTCCCTCGGACACGTGCCGCTGCCTTCCTCCAGACATGCCACCGGTGCCAGGGAGCCTTCTGCCGCCTTCAGTATACTGCCCGCAGTATACGCGGATACCGGCTTCGCCAGACGATAACCGCCGCCTTTGCCCCGAAGCCCCACTACATATCCTGCTTTTACCAGGTTTTTGATAATGATTTCTAAATATTTCTCGGAAATCTCCTGCTCATCCGCAATCTGCTTCAAAGGAATATACTCATCCGCCGGATGCCGGGCGAGTTCAATCATCACACGCAGAGCATAACGCCCTTTTGTTGAAATCAACATATCTCTTCCTCCCTTTCAATTTCCTCTCTATTTCCTATTATACCTAAAGGTTTATAGGTTGTAAAGTTTTTTCATTGAGAAGTATGCAAAAATGAGTTATGATAAATACAGAACCGATTGACATATAAAAACGGGAATTTTGCTTACAATATAAAGACTGCCTTAAGCGGCAGCAGAACGGAGAGCAGATGCAGTCTTTCGAAAACATGGAAAAAACAGGCTACCTCAGGGAGGAATTCCGCCTGTTTCATATCAAGGACCAAACCGAACGGGAATATCATTACCACTATCATGATTTTCACAAAATCATTGTCTTCCTTTCCGGCAGGGTTATCTATCACATAGAAGGAAAAGCTTATCATCTGAAGCCCTGGGATATTCTGCTTGTGAATCAGCACGCCATTCACAAGCCGCAGATTGATACTTCTATTCCCTATGAACGTTTCATCCTCTGGGTACAGGAGGATATCCGGGACAGGGAATTGACGAGCTGCTTCCAAAAAGCAAATGACCGCAGCTTTAACCTGATCCGTCTGGATGCCCAAGTGCAGGAACGCCTGAAGGATATCCTTTATGAACTGAAGGATTCTCTGACAAGCGGCTCCTTTGGTTCCGGCCGGCTGAGCTACGCCCTCTTTACCCAGTTCATGGTATATGTGAACCGCATTTTTCTGAACAGGAATTATATCACGGACCAAAAATCCTATTCCTGTGACTCACAGGTAGAACATCTGGTTCGTTACATCAATCACCATCTGGACAAAGATCTGTCCATTGACACGCTTGCACAGAAATATTACTTAAGCAAATACCATATGATGCGCAAATTTAAGGAAGAAACCGGGTACACCATGCACAATTACATTGTCAGCAAACGCCTGCTGCTTGCCCGTTCCCTTATCTCACAGGGAACCCCTGTCATCAAGGCTGCACAGCAGAGCGGCTTCAATGATTACACAACCTTTGTAAGAGCATATCGGAAACAGTTCGGTGCACCACCCACAAGGAGAAACGGTTCATGAAAAACAGCCGTCCATTCCTCTTTATTTTGCCCATGGCTGCGTCTTCGTCTCTACCAGCGTCACGGGATTCGAAAGCGCGTCATCCATTTTCAGACACAGATACATATCCTGCAGCGCATCCGCCAGGCTATAAAACTCCCGGCCCTCTGTGACGTATTCATGCATTTTTACAAGACAGGAAGCCACCGCAATCTCATCATCATTGAATCGCGCATTGACAAACGGGCTCTTAAACAAAAATTCTTCTCCCAGCATCATCGCATAATGGGACCATTCCTGATTTCCGTAAACACCCAAATCAATTCTGTGAAGCTCCTCCGTAACCGGAATGTTCTCCTTATTCAGATAACGGATGGTCAGATCGTCAATCTCTCCTCTGGTCCCTTGTATGGTAAGCTGGCGGGTCCGGATAAAGGAATGATACTGAGCCGGATCTGAGAAATCAAAAAATGCTGCCTTTCCATTGTCAAATTCCATAGTCAGTCTGTCTCTGGAGCATTTTATCACCTCGCCCTCAAAAACCATACCGGTCCTGCCATAGGTTTCCGTCACATCAAACCAATAACGTTTTCCATAAAGCCTTAAGTTGCCGAAGCCCACACCCAGAAACCGGCGGATAATGGCTGCACCGTGATATCCATGAAGGGAGGAAATATTGATGTTTTGCACCTCTCCCAGCTTTCCATCACAGATTGCCTTATACCAGGACGCATACAGCGGCTGAAGAAAATACTGCTCTGCCACCTGAATCTTACCTTTATATTTTCCACAGGCCTCCCAAAGCCTGAGAAGCGCTTCCTCATCCTCTCCCGGAGGTGTCTCTGAAAGTACCGGAATCCCCTTTTCCAACAAGGTGATCAGGCAGTCCGTAACAACGCCCCTCCTGATGGCAAGCACAACAAACTCCGGATTTTTCTCCAAAAGCGCATCCAGGGAATTTACGACCGGAATCTGAAATTTTGCGCTGAAGGCATCACCTTTTTCCTTATCTCTGACCAGCACTGCTGCCAGTTCAAACCGGTCCGGCAGTGCTTTTGCAATACGGATATAAAATTGTGCCCTCCAACCGGAGCCGATCAGTCCAAAACAAATTTTTTTCATAATTCCTCCTTGTCACGGTACGGAATATCCTCTGGATGCCTCCAGAATCCGGTACCACTCATCATAAGAAAGGGAAATCGCCGCAGCCTCTACTGCTGTACGGATTCTCTCAGGATTCATAGTTCCGGTAATCGCGGCAATCCTCACCGGATGCACAAACAGCCATGCATACATGACCGCATCTATAGTTGCTCCGTGATCCTCTGCAATTTCCGTAAGAACACCGCGCAGACGCACAAACTGCTCTTTCCCGCTGCAAAAGACGCTTCCTCCGCCAAGCGGCGACCACGCCATAAGCGGAATCCCTCTTGTAAATGCATCATCCAATACACCATTAAAAAAGTTTTCCGTATTCTTTACAGACAACTCCATCTGATTTGTCACCAGCCGAATACGCATTCTGCTCTGCAGCATTTCCATCTGAGAAGGCATAAAATTAGACACACCTACATGAAGGGCCTTTCCCTGTTTTACTAAGGTTTCCAGAGCGTCTGCAGTTTCAGACGGATCGGCCAGCGGGTCCGGTCTGTGTACAAGGAGCAGATCTACATGGTCCGTCCCCAGCTTTTCCAGAGATTCATCCATTTCCTTTAGTATTTCTTCTTTTGTGCTATTATAATAAATGGTCCTGTTGCCATTTTTTCCCGGACATACAATGCCGGTCTTGGTAATGAGCTGCATTTTATCACGAAGCTCCGGACGTTTCCGAAGTACCGCGTCTCCGAAAATCTTCTCGCAGGTGTATCCGCCGTATACGGGTGCATGATCAATCGAGGTCACACCCATGTCCAGACAGGTTTCCACCAGCTTCAGCAGGTCCTCTCCTGTGATTTGGGAATCTGCGAGCCTCATACAGCCCATAACTACCCGGGATAACTCCAATGTTTCCGATAACCTGATTTTTTCCATCTTTCTCTCTCCTCCAACTATCGTAATTTATTCCTTCACACCGCCGGTGGTCAGTCCTGCGATGATTTTTTTCTGGAAAATCAATACCAAAATAATCAAAGGTACAGTAACCACAACCGTAGCTGCCGCCATATCGCCCCACGGCAGTTCATAATTGCTTGGGAAAAGGGCGATTCCCACCGGAACTGTCCTCATCACATCATTCGTCATGAAAGTCAGGGCATAAATATACTCATTCCACGCATTGATAAAGACGATCAGCGCAACAGAAAAGGTTGCAGGCTTAATTAACGGAAGCATGATCGTAAAAAATATTTTTGCCCTGGAGCATCCGTCAATCGCCGCAGCCTCCTCAAATCCCCTGGGAAGCTGTGCAAAGAAATTTGTCAGCAGCCAGATTGCCAAAGGAAGCGCAAAGGTAATGTACGGCAGAATCAAACCCGGATAAGTATTCAGGAGCTTCAAATTTTTCAAAAGCAGATAAATAGGACTTAAGGTTGCGATTGTCGGGAACATGGAAATACTTAAGATTAGCATAAGCATGATCTTTTTTCCTTTAAACCGCAGCCTTGCCAGCGCATATGCAGCGGATGCTCCGATTAATATCGCCGATAAGGTAGTTGTCAATGCAACAATAAAGCTGTTCAGCAGGTATCTTGCAAACGGATGCTTCGTAAAAACATTCACATAAAACTGACCATGTGCACTGCCCGGAATCCATTTGGCGGGAATTGCGGAAATCTCAGACAACGGCTTGATGGAAGTCATAAACTGCCAGAAAAAAGGAAGTACAATGATTCCAACAAAAATAATCACAAATAACGCAAAGGCAGCTTTGCCCAGAACACTTTTCGTCTTCTCCAACGCAGTCACCCCCTAAAATTCTGTCAGCCTGTCTCCCATCAGCTTCATATAAATCAAACTGATGATAAAGACAACCGCAAAAATTAAAACAGCCAGTGCCGAACCATATCCGAAATCCAGAAACTTCATTAAGTTATTGTAAGCATATACGGAAATACTCTCTGTCCCGTTAGCTCCTCCCGTCATTACAGAAATCAAATCGAATACTCGAAACGCATCCAATGTACGGAACAAAAGTGCTACCAGCACAGTTGTCTTAACCGTGGGAAGCGTCACATAACGAAATCTCTGAAATACGTTGGCTCCGTCGATTTTGGCCGCCTCATACATTTCATCCGGAACCATCTGAAGTCCCGCAAGAATCAGAAGCGCCATATAAGGAGCTGTCTTCCAGATATCTGTAATAACCAATGCCATAAAGGAACCGCCGGATGTACTCAGCCATGCCTTGTAGCCGTCAATGACGCCCAATCTGTACAGCACATCGTTGAAAAGGCCGTACTGGTCATTATAAATAAACTTCCACATCATTGCGGATACGGAAGTAGGGATTGCCCATGGAATCAGAATCGCCGCACGCACAAGGCCTTTTGCCCTGAACCCCTGGTTCATGACCAATGCAGCGGCAAAACCGATCAGCAGCTCAAAGAAAACGGTAACTACCGTAAATTTCAGAGTAAAAAGAATTGCCTCTAATGCCCTGGCATCTTTAAAAATCGAAATATAATTCGAGACCCCAATGAACGGATAACCGCTTAATGGGTCAGTGAGAACCATCTCATGAAGGCTCAGCCAAAATGTACGAAGAATGGGATAAACGGCTACTGCCAGCAGACAGATGATCGCAGGCGCCATCATGATCCAGGCATCTCTTGTCTCCGTCTTTTCCAACGAACCGCGGCCCTTTTTTACTTTACTCATATTCTCCTCCCTTCATTGGATATACATTTACAGACCAAAGCAGACAGATCCGCTTCCTGCCCCTCCTGTTTTAAGGAAGCGCAGAGCCGGGCAGGACTCCCGGCTCCTTCTCTTCCAAAAAAAGTTATTTATTCAGTTCTTCCAGCTCACTCTGCAGTGTCTCAATGGCATCTGCTACTTCTGCTTCCCCTGCAAGTGCCTGATGAATATTTCTCTGGATCGCATCAGACAGTTTCGCATACTGAGGAGACATTGGTCTGGATTTCCCTGTCGCAATGATATCAACAAATTCTTCATAGAACGGAATTGCTTCCAGAATTTCCGCATCTGTATAAACAGCCTCCACTACCGGCGGCTGTGAAGAAATCAAAGTCATCTCTTTCTGAACATCAGCGCTTGCCATATAGGAAATGAAATCTGCTGCCGCCTCTTTGTGCGCGTCATCAATGTTATTATTAATAACAAGATCAAGACCGCCAAGACAGGTATGTGATTCGGTGCCGCTTGGTCCTACAGGAAGCTTGGTAGCTGCAATTTTACCGGTTACCTTAGATCCCTCATCCTGTCCGCTGGACCAGAATCCGGACCAGTCACGGATAAAGAGACATTTTCCTTCTTTAAATACCTGCTCACTCTCTGTTTCGCTGTAGGTGGTAACACCTTCCGGAGCATATTCATCAACCAGCTTCTTCATAATCTCTGTGGCTTCGATATTATTTTCGGAATTTACAACCGGGTTTCCATCCACATCCAGGATATCCCCGCCGTTGCTCCATACATGTTCTACCCAGTTGCAAACCAGGGATTCAGACTGTGCTGCCTGGAAATCTGCGCCGTACTCCACACCGTTCACACCAACAGCCTTGTCAGCCAGTTCCATCCAGCCTTCCCATGTAGTCGGGACTTCTTCCCCAAGCTCTGTTAAAACATCAGAACGATAGAACAGAACGCTGGAGTTTGTAAACCACGGCATAGCAACCAATCTGCCACCTACTGTCGCACCTTCTACAGGACCGGTCAGCATTCCCTCTGTTACGGAAGCATCAACCAGATCCGTCAGGTCCGCAAGCCAGCCCGCTGAGCCAAACTCTTCCACATAAGTAACGTCCAGCCCCATAACATCCACACTGGTGTCTCCGGAAGCCAGCTTATTCACGAAATCATCATGAACCGTGTTTGCGTCCTGAGGCAGAATAACGGTTTCAACCTTAACCATATCCTGGCTCTCATTGTAAGCATCAACAATTCTCTGAGTCGGTTCACCCACACCCTGATCAAAAGAAAAATTGATGGTTACCGGCTCTTCGTCTGCCTTTACGGTCATTGGTACCGCCAGCATGGAAGTTGTCAGCACACCTGCGGACAGCAGAGCTGTCATCCGTTTGAACTGCTTGTTTGTCATTTTTTGTTTCCTCCTTAATATTTTTTATATTTATCCTTTTTTACTGCTCAGCAATAAAAAGCTCGTATGAGGTATCTGCGGGAAAAATCCGCAGTCCAGGAAAAGGAAAACGCTTTCTTATATTTTCCGAGAAATTAATATTTCTATGCTTTTACTTGGTAAATTTATTTAATTTTTCATGTATTTTTTGGTTTATTTTATACAAAAAGTTAGGAAAACGCTTTCCTTCTCCTGTTAAAGCAAGAGCTGTTTTCTAACAGCCCTAATTTAAGCTTTTGGTTGTACTTCTTCGGATTATCTTGTGCGGTACATACTCTGTCACAGGGGCATTCTGTTCCCCGCGAATCAGCTCCAGGAGCATTCTGGCAGCCTTTTCTCCTTCATTATAATATGAAATCCGCACAGTAGACAGCTCCGGTTTCACAAAGGTAGCAAAATCGGAATCATCAAATCCCATAATGGACATATCATCCGGAATCCGCACCCGCATACTGTCCAGATACTGAATAGCCCCGACGGCAATGACATCGCTGCCGGTTACGACCGCTGTAGGAAGCTTGCTGTTCTCCTCATAAAGGGTCTTCATTCCTTCATATCCGGAGGAAAACGAAAACTCTCCCTGCACAATATAGGAATCCTTCACCTGAATACCAACCTCCTCCAACGCTCTCCGGTATCCCTTGAGGCGCTTTTTGCCGGAAGAAAAATCATTCTTCGGGCCTCCGAGATATGCAATCCGCTCATGCCCGTTATCCAGAAGAAACTTCACCGCATCATACATGGCGTCTGCATTATTATGGATCACCGTGCTGATCGCACCCTCATCCTGGGATGCCTCCTGCGTAACCAGCACGACCGGATAAGCCTTGGACATCATTGCCTTCACCAGCGTATGATTGACATCTACACCGGCGAACAGCAGACCTTCAATCTGTTTATCCTCCATGATATCCAGAAGCTGCAGCTCCTTATTCAGTTCCCCCTGGGATTCACACACCACAACCGTATAGCCTTTCCCGGCACAGACACTGTTGATCCCCTTGGTGAGCTTCCCAAATACAGCATTGGAAATATCCGGCACAATGATTCCGATCATATTGGTCTTCTTCGTGATCAGGCCCCTTGCCAGCGTATTCGGCTTGAAATGATTCCTCTCAATCACCTGATAAACTCTGGTACGCAGCTCCGGACTTACCGGCTTCGTATTATTGATTACACGAGATACCGTTGCGATCGATACACCTGCTTCCCGTGCAATATCTTCTATGGTAACAGCCATTTCCTAATCTCCTTGCTCCATTTTTGGGAAAAGGTTTTCCTTTTTTGTAATACTAGCACGCCTGGAAAAAGCAGTCAATGCTTTTTCCAAAAACTTTTTATTTTTGTCTGAATCTGATAAATTAAATTTTGCTTTTTTATGCAAATCCTCTAAAAATTATAGTACTTCACTTTGGGAAGCTTCTAAAACACATCTGAGGCCAGCATATTCAGATCAAAAACGGCAGGATCTACGCCCTGCCGTTCATCTGCCCTGCATAAAGTTTCTTCATTCATACAGGCACCTGTATCCTGCTCCGCTTCACCGTCCCATTCCAAAACCTTCACCGTCCTTAGACGATCATACTTTTGCAGCCTTGCGCCCGCAGCACTGTTTATATTTTTTGCCGCTGCCGCATGGACACGGGTCATTTGGGTATATTTTTTCTTCTTTTCGCTGAACAGGCTTTTTCACACCGGAATCATCCTTGTTCGTTCCTGTTACCTTGGCTACCTGCTCACGCTCAATCTTCTGCTCTACATGAACATGATACAGCATACGAACCGTATCCTCCTGAATAGCATTTGTCATATTATTGAACATTTCATAAGCGCTCATCTTGTATTCCACAACCGGATCACGCTGGCCATACGCAGCCAAACCAATACCCTGGCGCAGAATTTCCATATCATCGATATGATCCATCCATTTGCTGTCAATGCTCTTCAGAAGAACCACACGTTCCAGCTCACGAAGCTGCTCCGGTTCCGGGAATTCGGATTCCTTGGCCTCATAAAGCTTCACGGCCGCTTCCTTCAGTATGTGCTTCATCTCATTCTTTCTCCGGCCCTTCACCTGCTCTGCGGTTAGGGGCTCCAGCGGAATGATCGGCAGCAATACGGAATTAAATTCCTTCAAATCCCACTCTTCGGAATCCACATCATCGGAGAAACACATATCCGCTGTACTGTCCACAATATCTGTGATCATCTTATAGATCGCATCACGCATATTTTCTCCGTCCAATACCTGCCGGCGTTCCTTGTAAATAATCTCTCTCTGCTCATTATTTACCTGGTCATAATCCAACAAATTTTTACGGATGCCAAAGTTGTTAAACTCAATCTTTTCCTGTGCCTTTTCGATTGCATTAGAAAGCATTTTATGCTCAATCTGCTCATTCTCAGCCACGCCCAGAGAAGTAAATACCTTCATCAAACGTTCGGAACCGAACAGACGCATCAAATCATCCTCCAGAGAGATATAGAAGCGGGACTCACCCGGGTCTCCCTGACGTCCGGAACGGCCTCGCAGCTGATTGTCAATACGTCTGGACTCGTGGCGCTCCGTACCGATGATCTTCAGTCCGCCGGCATCTCTGGATATCTCATCCAGCTTAATATCCGTACCACGGCCTGCCATGTTCGTTGCGATCGTAACTGCACCTGCCTGCCCTGCCTGTGCAACAATTTCCGCCTCCAGTTCATGGAACTTCGCATTGAGGACATTGTGCGGAATCCCTTCACGGCGCAGCATTCTGCTCAAAAGCTCAGAAGTCTCAATGGTAATGGTGCCGACCAAAACCGGCTGCTGCCGCTCGTGTGCCTCTTTGACAGACGCTACAACTGCATTGAACTTTTCTTTCTTTGTCATGTAAACCGCATCATCCAGGTCCTTGCGCTGCACCGGTCTGTTGGTCGGAATTTCTACAACATCCATGCCGTAGATATCACGGAACTCTTTTTCTTCGGTAAGCGCAGTACCGGTCATACCGCCCTTTTTTGTATATTTGTTAAAGAAGTTCTGGAAGGTAATGGTTGCAAGCGTTTTGCTCTCACGCTTTACCTTCACATGCTCCTTCGCCTCAATTGCCTGATGAAGCCCGTCGGAATAACGGCGGCCCGGCATGATACGTCCGGTAAATTCATCCACGATCAGAATCTCGTCATCCTTGACTACATAATCCTGATCCTTATGCATCAGGTTATGGGCACGCAGTGCAAGAATAATATTGTGCTGGATTTCCAGATTTTCCGGATCAGCCAGGTTCTCAACGCTGAAAAACTTTTCTACCTTATGAACGCCCTGCTCTGTCAGATTGACAACCTTATCCTTCTCATTCACAACAAAATCGCCTGTTTCAACGACCTCTTCCCCCATAATGGCTGCCATTTTCGTCATTTCATGGCTTGCCTCGCCCCGCTCCAACTGCTGGGCGAGAATATCACACACTTCATAAAGCTTGGTGGATTTGCCGCTCTGTCCGGAAATGATCAACGGAGTACGCGCCTCATCAATCAATACGGAGTCCACCTCATCGATGATACAATAGTGCAGATCTCTCTGTACAAGCTGCTCTTTATAGATGACCATATTGTCACGCAGATAATCAAATCCCAATTCGTTATTGGTGATATAAGTGATATCACAGTTATATGCAGCACGGCGTTCCTCCGGTTTCATGTCGTTCAGAACAACACCTACGGTCAGTCCGAGAAACTCATGTACCTTGCCCATCCACTCAGCATCACGCTTTGCCAGATAGTCGTTGACTGTAACAATGTGTACACCTTTGCCCTCCAGTGCATTTAAGTATGCGGGAAGAGTGGACACCAGGGTTTTTCCTTCACCGGTCTTCATTTCTGCGATGCGTCCCTGATGAAGGATGACGCCGCCGATAAGCTGTACGCGGTAATGTTCCATACCAAGCACACGCTTTGCGGCCTCGCGTACTGCCGCAAATGCCTCCGGAAGCAGAGCATCCAGAGTTGCGCCTTCTTCCAGGCGTTTCTTGAATTCTCTTGTCTTATCCCTCAGCTCTTCGTCACTTAATTTCTGCATCTCCGGGCGCAGGGCTTCAGTCTTTTCCACCAGCGGCATAATACGTTTCACTTCCCGCTGGCTGTGCGTCCCGAATATTTTTGAAAACATATTCATGGGTTTACTCCTGTTTATCTTTATTTTCATTTATTTACTCATTTATGTGCATAGCCGAAGGCTTAGCGCTCAATTTGTATACAAAATTTATTCTACCACTTTCCAGGATGGAAAACAATAAATTTTTGGTGAACAAACTATGTCACGCTTTGCGCCATGCTCAAGCTCTTGTCCTCCGGACATTCGCTTGGGGCATTCGCCCTATAGATGACAACATAAAAGAGACCGGGAATATGCAAGCACATTCCCGGCCTCTTTTATGTTGTCATCTGCATGGCTCAAAGCTATCAAAGATATCAAACTTCCGGTTCGATTAAGCCATACGTGTTTCCTTTGCGTTTATAAACCACATTCACCTGATCTGTTTCTGCATTAACAAATACAAAGAAATTGTGTCCGAGAAGCTCCATCTGCACACATGCATCTTCCGGATACATCGGCTTGATATCGAAACTCTTGGTACGGATGATTTTTACTTCTTCATCCTCTTCATAATCCTTGTCCAAATATGCCTGCTGGAAATTGCCCGGCGCCTGTTTTCTGTCTACGATTTTATTTTTGTATTTTCGAAGCTGGCGTTCAATTACCTCTTCCACCAGATCAATGGACACATACATGTCATTGCTCACCTGCTCTGAGCGGATAATGCTGCCTTTCATCGGAATTGTGACTTCAATTTTTTGTCTTTCTTTTTCCACACTTAAAGTTACTACAACTTCGGTGTCAGGAGTGAAATACCTTTCCAGCTTTCCAAGCTTGTCTTCAACGGCTGTTCTAAGCCCTTCAGAAACTGTAATATTCTTTCCGCTAATAATAAATTTCATGCTTCCATCCCCTTTGCTGTTTGATGCATATATTATATCACATTGCCATGAATTTTAACATCATTTTAAATAAAAATAATATTTTTTCTGAACATTATTCTTATGATTCACAACCAGGCTGTGTATACCGCCCAATGATTCAGCTCTAATCCGCCTTTTTCCGCTGCAAGGACAGCAGCCTGTCAAGATAAACAGATTTAAACTGTTTACTGGCCAGGGCCTGCTTCAGCGGCGGCAGATTCAGGATCACCCGAAAGACAGCAGCCATAGCCCTGTGATTGGCAAATGCCTGATTGTCAAAGATCAGATTCTGAAGAGTTCCCTTTTCGATTGCCTGCAGCACAAAACGATGCGTACTGTTCACAGGTGTCACCACCTGTACCGGTCTCCGTTTTAATTCTATTGCTTTTGTTGGACAATTACGCGCACAGACTCCGCAGCCCAGGCAGATTTCTTTGTCCACTACAGGCTTGCCCTCCTTCATGGAAATTGCCAGAATCGGGCAGACCTTTGCACATTTGCCGCAGCCGATACATCTTTCCGCGGAAACCTCCGGAATGTAATTGGTGGTTGCCACCGGCTGCATTGGACTGAACCGTTTAGCTGCCAGCAGCGCCTCACAGCAGCACCCGCAGCAATTACAGATAAACGCCGGAAACTCCCGGACATTTTCGCCGATCTGCACCAGATTGTGTTCATAGGAGCGCTGCAGAGCATCCATTGCCTCCGCCTTGTCAATCAGACGGGCGTGTCCGCCGTGCTCTGCCAGAGAACGGGCCACATTTCCAAAGGTCAGACAAACATCCAGCGGTGCGCTGATCTCACACGGATGTCCCGCGTGCAGCGCTTTGTGGCGGCAGTAACAGGTTCCAAGTCCGATATAAGGAGCCTCCTCAATGATATGGCTGGCTCTTTCATAATCCATGATATGAAGAGTATTTTCATTTGTCAGCACGGGCTCCTGCACATAAACCCGGCCAAGCTTTGTATCTGTTGCATAGAACAGCTCTTTAACAAAATCCTCTTCTACATTCATGTACTGATAGTACAATTCGCTTAAATACTTCTGATCGATGTCGCCGCGCGTCCGCATCAGGGCAAACTCAAAAAAGCCTGCCATCGGCGGCGGAATCACGTATCTCCGCTCTCCCTGATAGGCAGAATCCACCAGCAGTGCCTTTTCGCAGAGATGATCCAGAATGATTTCCGCATGTGCCTCACTGGTATTCCAGATCTTCGCAGCCTTTTTCAGAGTAAACGGCCGTACCGGAAGCAGAGACATCCATTTTGCCTCTTTTTCCGTAAAAAGCACCTGAAGAATCTTGTACAACGTTTCAGACTGCGGGGCGCCCTGAGTAAACCAGTTGATTCTGTTCTCTAATTTTTTATATGCGTCCTTTGTTGCCAAATGTCCCATGTTATCACCCCTATTCTTTATTACCATTCATGAAGCTCCGGCGGCGATCCGTCCCGGACCCCGCAAAACGGAAACCTCCGGCCGGAATTCCCGGCCTGCCTTTATTCCGCACCTGTCACGCGCATCTGCAGTCTTCCCGTTGCCGCACCTTCTTGGGACCGGTTTTCTTCCAAACGCTCTTTTTCTGAGTCTGTGCTGATACAGTAAAGCCCGATTCCCTCCCCTGCAGGGGCATCACTGGAAATCTCCAGTTCATAGGTTTTGCCGTTTTCCACTGCTATTGGTTCTGCCAGGAAAGAATACAACGCCGTATTTTTGGAGAAGCCGTAAGTATCTCCATCGTGCTCATAGACAACTGCTCCCGATTCCTGCTCCCTCAGTACTACATGCAGTGATGAATCCCCGCTGTTCTTCTCCGTACATACGCGAATGCGGATATCTGTCAATTCCTTCCCATCTGCGGTCAATTCCTGGATGACAGGAACATGTTCTTCCACATACGCAACATTATCCAATTCCATATTCTTACGGCTGTTATCGAAAAATACCGTCCTGCCCTGAAGCACGCCTGCCGCACAGACAGCCAGCGGCACTACAAAAGCAAACACGCCGAACAAAAACGCCGCGCGAATCTGCCAGATCAATCCTCTGGATACGATGCTGCCCCTTTTCGTATGAAAGCGGGGATGCCCGAAAACCACATAGATCAAAAGCACTACCCACATCGCCGTACAAAGCAGTTCCTCATCATGAAACATGTATAAATCCCACATCCGCACAGCAAATTCCCTATCCTTCAGAATATACTTAAAGATTCCCATATTCAGCACTTTTTCATCCACCATACTCTGGCTGCAGAAAATATACAATGCCAATGTGAAAACATTTGTTATCATGACCAGCAGATTGCCGTTCTCATTGACAAAAATGTTCAGCACAAGGAAGGGTACCATAAGCAGCAGCCACTGTGGATTCCAGGAAGAAAATCCAAAAACCGCAAAGCTCATCGCCGCTGCCAAAAACAGGGACCAGGAAAACAGCTCCTGCTGGTTTTCCGTTTTTTTCTGATAGGACCACACCAGCACAAAAGCTGCTGCTGCTGCCAGCAGATTGATTCCGCCGAAAAAGCCAAGGGAAAACGGCTTCTGTACAAAGTCCAGAGCGCTAAATCCAAGTACGCAGCGCCGGAAGGCATCGGAACCAAGATTCGGCAGAACCTCAAGCAGGATGGGAGCTGCCATAACAGCCGCATATTTGACCAGACTGCGGATTTTTTTCTCTTTCAGAAGCAGGAATACCAGGAAATACAACACCGCCTGATATTTAAAGGTGGTTGCAATCCCAAACATCAGAGCAAACTGCCACATTCTGCCCTTCACAAGGAAGTACAGTCCCAATATCATAAAAAATACGGTAAAAATATCGTACTGGCTGAAAATAAACTGACTGAATACGCCGACCGGAAATACCAGAAACGCGAATTTGCAAAGTCTGGATTTCTTTTCTCCAAATCCTGCCTCAAGACCTATTTTGTAGATCAAATGACCGGTAGCAAAATACAGGAGCACAGGAAGAAGCTTATACCACATATTGTTGATAAAGCTGTTCGTCAGGATCGCCTCCGGCAAATGCCCGGACAGATACAGCGGCAAATTCCAGACTGCATAGGCAATAAACGTACTCGGCAGATAATTGGCCCAATATCCTCCTGATTGCTCATAGCTTGCCTGATAAAAATCCGTAAAATGCTCATACATCAGAAAAGACCGGTTGCCGGTCAGCCGGATATCCCCCTGCGAACAGGAAACAAATAAGAACAGCAGAATCAGACAGGTAAGTATCCAATCCAGCCTGCATAATTCGTCCGCTCTCCAGAGCTTCATTTCTCTCCAGCTTTTTCCCATTCCGCCCAAAAAACCCGGCTTTTCTTTTGCGATTTTTTTCTTCATATCCTACAGCTCCTCTTTTTGCTCATCTGCTTCCTCAGACGTCTCTTCTTCCTCGAAATTCAGCCTGTCCTCCTCCACTACAAGAGGTCTGTCCAGAACACGGGTATTGATGCTAAGAACATACTCTCCCAAAAATCCGATAAAAAATAACTGCAAAGACCCCAGGAAAAACATGCCGATCAGCATCGGTGCAACACCGGCGGAAAAGCGGTCCCAATACATCAGCTTCAATACAAGATACACTAGACCCGCCAGCAGGCTTAAGCCCGCTACCGCAAAGCCCGCAAATGTCGCCAGACGCATGACCACCTTAGAATACGAGGTAATCCCGATCATCGCATAGTCGTAGAGACTGTAAAAATTGTTCTTGCTTTTTCCTGCCCTGCGCCTGGGCTGGGTATAGGGGATCGCCTTATAATCGAAACCCAGCTCTGCAATAATGCCCCTCAGATACGGCATAGGATCGTGAAGCTCTCTTACCACATCCACGAATTTTTTATCATACAGCCCAAAGCCGGTAAAGTGCTCGATATGGTCAATATCCGTAATCTTATTGATCAGCTTATAATAGCAGGACCGGACCCAGTACATACCTTTCCGCTCTTTGCTCTGGCTTTTGACCCCGATGACGATTTTATGTCCCTGTTCCCATTCCCGGACAAACTTTACAATCATATCCACCGGGTCCTGAAAATCGGCACACATCCGGACCACACAGTCTCCATATGCCTGCTTCATCCCATAGACCGGAGAACGTGCCTGCCCGAAGTTCCTGGCATTAAAGATCGCCTTGATCCTTTTGTCTTCCGCACACATACCCCGAAGCAATATCCGGGTATTGTCCTTCGAATGATTGTCAATAAACAGTATTTCATAGTCATATTCCGGCAAATCCCGTTCCATGACCTCTGTGATCGCTTTTTTCAGAGGAACGACATTTGCTTCCTCATTATAGGTGGGGATCACCACCGATATTTTCTTCCTCATGGTATCTCTCCTGTATTTTTATGAACGCAGCCATGCAAGGGTTTCTTTGATTCCCTCTTCAAAGGTATATTCCGGCACAAATCCGGTATCCCTGCACAGGCTGTCCGTATCTGCACAAAGATTCATAACAGCGCCCGGCGGATACGGCTTCGCACCGATTCCGGTCTCCCGTGCCCCCGTAAGCTTTGCCATAACCCGGATATATTCCTTCAGCGGTTTGGCATGGCCGCTTCCGACGCAGTATACGGCCCCGTCCCTTCCTTTTTCACCTATCAGATAATATGCGCGCCCGGCATCTCTGCTGTACAGATAATCCCAACGCTGCATGGCGGGAGTAAACTCCGTCTTCTCCCCTGCCAGCATTTTTCTAAGAGCGGATGCCACCATTGCCGTCTCCTTTTCGTGAATTCCGTAAACACTGAAAATCCTGGGCCAGATACACTCCATTCCAAGCTCCCTGCACAGCATCATGGCAAGCTGCCCTGCGGCCAGTTTACTGGCACCATATGGTGTAGTCGGGTGCACCGGACTATCCGGAGATATTCTGTCCAAATCCGTTGGCCCGTATTCTGCCTGAGAGCCTGCTCCGATAAACCGCCTGCAGCCAAGAGCATGCGCAGCCTTCACCGCTTCCAGCGTATAACGGATATTCCTGCTCTGCAGCTCGGTGCTGCGGTTGCGGTTTTCTCCCGTATATCCCCAGGCAATATGATAAAAGGTGTCGCATTCCTTCTGGATTCTTTCCGGAAGCAATTCCAGATGGTCCAGTTCTCCCTCTACCAGATGAAGATGTCTATTTTCCGGAAGGCGCCCAAGCTTTGGAGACGATTTTCTCACTACGGCATATACGGCCACCTTGTTTTTCAGGCATTCCTCAATCAGTGCCGTTCCTATCATACTGGTTGCCCCGGTCACTGCAATACGCTTCATTGATACTTCCTTTCCGCATGCCCCGACTATTCGATCAGGGAAATATACATATTTTCTTCCAGCTCTTCTCTTGACAGGAAGGGATACATATCTTCCAGAGGAGCAGAAAACATCCTTCCATCCGGAAGTCTTTTGGATGCGGTCTTTGGCTCCGTCTTCTGGTATTTTGTCACAAATACCTCACATACTGCCGCTCCCTCGCATCCCAGCACTTCCTCAATCGTACTTCCAAGCCTCTCTGTCTCATGAATGGCATAATAGGGAAATCCATATGCTGGAATCAGCTTTTCCAAATCCGGAAAGCTCAGATCGCCGCTCTCCTCTCCGACTCCTACCAGCGGTTCCTTAAAATAGCTCCGCTGCGTCTGACGGATAGAGTGATATCCCTGGTTATTGATCACGAACAATTTTACAGGAAGTCTGTTCTGCCTGATCGTCTGCAGCTCCTGAATATTCATCTGCAGGCTGCCCTCACCTGTCACACAGACAACCGGCGTTCTTCCCGCAGCTATGCAGACACCTGTAACAGCCGGGAGGCAGAAGCCCATAGAAGCCGTGTTGGGATTGGTGATAAATCTCTGTCCCTTTTTTATCTGGAAGGCCTGGCTTCCCGCCACCCGGGAGGTTCCCACACTGACCACCAGCCTGGCATTCTCCGGCATAGACTTCGACAGCTCTCCATAAAACGCATAGATATTGGTACAGCCCTCTTCCAATGTCTTATAATGCTCCTCTGTGACCACCGGATATTTTTTTCTCCAGAGACGGCACTGCTCCCGCCATGCCTCTCCCTGAAACAGGGGATGGCCGGCGCTTGCCCCTCTTGCAGAAGCTTCCGCAAGAAGCTTCTCTATAAATTCCTTCGCATCTGCGCAAACCGGAAGGCTGACATGAAGATTCGGTTTTTTCAGTTCATTTTCGTCAATATCATTCAGAATCGTATAGGCTTCCCTCGCCCAGCTCTCGTACTGAAACCCCGTCTGGACAAAGCTCTGGCGGCTTCCGACAGACAAAAGGACATCACTGTTCTGTACTGCAAAATTCCCCGCACGGTTTCCTGTGCCGCCGTTTCTCCCGGCATAATAGGGATGCTCGGACTCGATGGCATCAATGCTGCTCATTCCCGTTACCACAGGAATCCCCAGCACTTCCACCAACTCCCGAAATTCCTTCACAGCTCCGGCAAGGCGCACGCCGTTTCCCGGAAACAGCACCGGCCGGCTGCTTTCTGCTATTTTATCCAAAACGAGACGGATGGTTTCACCGGAAATCGCCTCCGGACGCTCCTTAGGGTTTTCCGCCGGGTCATAGCCCTTCAAATTCTCCGTTTCTATCACCGCTCCCTGAACATCCAGCGGAATATCCAGCCACACCGGGCCGGGACGTCCATTCACAGCAAAATGCAGGGCTTTTTCCAAATGATACCGGATTTGCTCCGGATGGATTACCATCACGGCATATTTTGTCAAAGATTCCACAACCGGAACAATATTACACTCCTGAATCCCCATACTGCGAAGCTTCAGGCCCGTACCCGGCACCGTCGTGGCATACCTCGCCTGTCCGGAGAATATCAGCATGGGAATGGAATCCATCCAACCACCCAGCACGCCTGTAACGGCATTGGTCGCTCCCGGCCCCGTAGTTACACAGACCGCGGCCATGTGATTATCCACACGCGCGTATGCCTCTGCCGCCATTGCACAGGCCTGCTCGTGGTGCTGATAAGTACAATGCAGCCTTTGATGATGCCCGAAGGAATCGTTCATGTGCATGGCGCCGCCTCCGGTGACTGTAAATACATCCCGGATTCCCCAGTCGGCAATATAATCTGCGATATAATCAGATACTTTCTGTTTCATATTTTCCTCCACTGCTCTGTTTCTAAATGCTGCCAGGCAACTGCTGTCCGGCTATTGATAATCCGGGCAGCGGTTTTCGCATACCATACGCTTTCCCGATGCCTCGATGGGTATTTCATCCACATAGGTCACATCAATCTGTGCCTCTTCTCCCAGATATTTCCGGTAAGAATCCACCACCCCGGCCTCATTGATCTTATCCCTGTCCGCATTGATCAGCAGCTCATACCGTTTCTTTTCCCACTGGATACACTTTGCCTGATGCACAATCCCTTCCAAATGAATCAGAACGTTCATAAATACATGAATGGACAGAGGTTCTCCCGCACAATTGTACATCATAGAGCCCCGTCTTCCATAAATTTCTGTAAAAAAGGCGTGCTTTCTGCCCTTCCCGTCATACACCTCCTGATAAATCCCCGTATCACCCGTATCATAACGGATCATCGGAAATGCCCTGTGATAATAATCCGTCACCACAATTCTCCCAAGCTCACCGGGCTTTGCAGGTTCATCAGAATCCAGCTTCAACATTTCAATATAAAAATTGTACAGATCTATTGTATAACGGTCCTCTTCTCCCACCTGACAGGCCAAAAAACCGTTTTCATTATTTCCGTAAGAACGCACGGGAGAAAACCCAAAAATTTCTTTCACTTCGTCGTAGGTTGCCTGAGGCAGCCCCTCTCCCATGGCAAACACCATTTCTACGGACCATTTGCTGATATCCACACCCGCCCGTTTGATATAACCGGCCAAAACGGTCAGCGCACTGGAATAAATGACAAGCACCTGTATCCTCTGTCTTCGGATATCCTCACATATCTTAGCCAGAGCCTCATCGCCCATATTGGAGATATCAATCATAATCAGATTGTTTTTGAAGGATTTCCATTTGGAAATCACATTTTTCCCGGGAATCCACACACGGAATTCTCCGCGCTTCATACCCATACGAAATCCGTTCAGCTCCATAAAGGAAATAAAATTCATATTCACACGGTTCATTTTGTTTTCATCGCAAAGCACGGTAAAGGGTGCTCCCGTAGAACCGCTGGTGCTTAAGCAAAACAGACCGTCCTTCTTATCCTGATACTCATCACACAGAATCCTGTCTCTGTTCTGGTTATACATCATCTTCGTCATCACCGGAAAATCCGTAAGCTTCTCTGCGTCTGCGTACTCCCGGTAATATGCCGAGTGATTCTTTGCATGCTCCAGCAGCTTCTCCACTCTGCGCGCGATATATTCCTCCGTGACGCCTTCCATGATCTCACGTTTATTTACTTTTTTTATGGTGGCCAGCTTCCCGCCCTGTACTTTGTCCAGGGTATTGAAAGCAAGCCTTCTTGCAACCTCTCCTGCCTGCATGACATCCTCCAGTTCTCTCGAAAATTCCCGTTTCTATTTCTTTACCTTCCAAAGACCCAGCACAATGACTGCCAGCACGCGGATGGTATTTGCAGTCAATACAGCCTCTGCAAATCCCATTATGCCATGACTGCCTGTGAAAATCAACACAAGCACTGTGATCAGAAGCAGATGCGCGATCTGCAGGATCATCTGCCATATTTCCTCCGTAAAGGTCAGTACCACAATAAACAGATATGCGGAAAGCAGTCCCAGTATCTGGCTGATATTTACCACCGTGATCATATCCCTTATGGAATCATACAGCTCCCCATAAAACAGCTTTACAAAGATGGGCGTTCCTATCTGTGCAAATCCCCAGAATACCAGGCTCACCCCCGCACCCATTCCCACAAACCCCAGGAATTGTTTCCGCGCCATCTTTTCTTTGCTTCTCGTAAGATAAGAAATAATGATGGTATTGACGGGGGCCACCAGCATGACCATGGTCTTTCCGATCAGGGAGGTCACATAATACTGCGTCACCGCCAGATGGCCGATCAGATGTTCCAGCACCAGTCTGTCAATATTCAATGTAAGATTTGTGATCAAATACGAAAATACAAGAAATCCACCGCGCCTGAAAGCGACTCCAAACCATTGGCTCCGTTTAAAAAAATCCCGGAATACAGTTCCCGTCACTGCCAGATAAATAAGCGAGGCCGCTTCCCCTGTCAGAAACACCAGAAACCAGTTTTCTGTAAGGAAATAGAGTCCGAAGCCCAGCAGATAACCCGCAGAAAGGACAGCATAATAACAGAAATATTTCCTGTAATTCAAATTCAAACGGTATTCCACATCTCCGTAATAACGGAATATGGTGCTCATCAGAAGAAGCACTGTCATCAACACAATCCCCGGAGACCTCATGGACTTATATGCAATCGCCAAGGTAACGGCAGTTCCGGTTCCTCCGAAGAGCAGAAGCAGATAATTGTAATCGCCGTTTGTCACCGCATGATCTCTGCGTACTACAAGACGGCTGGTATTCAATGCCTGCCCTACGGAAGGGCAGAGAATGGCTACCAGCCCCATAAGATACAGCAGCTCCCCAAGCTGATCGCTGCCCATGAACCGGTTCAGGATTGGATAAACCGCAATCTGCAGAACTCCGTTCATCAGCAGCGCACCGCCTATGGTATATGCCGTATTGGATATGATTCTCTTTTCTTTCGCTCTGGATGTCAAAGCATTCCCTCCCTTTCAGGAAAACCTCCGGTGTTTCCCTACTGACGGAGATATTTCTCACATCGGTTTTCAAATGATTTTCTTTTGCCGGAATTCAACACCGGAATCTCGTCCAGATACTCCACCGTTATCTCTGCCTGGGAGCCAAAATACGGCTTGATAAATGCAAGGATTCCTTTTTCATCAATCATCTCTTTATCTCCATTCAGCCAGAGAGTATATTTCGTCACGTCCTCCTGAATAAAACGGTACTGATGAATCCCCTTTGCCATAGAAAGTCCGTTAAGCAGTACAAAGGGTGATACAATCCTTCCCTCACAGTCGTAGATCATATCTCCCCTGCGTCCATAGAGTTCCTTCAGATAGAGCTTAAAACGGCCGTTTTTCTCTTTTCTTTCTGCAACAGCCAGGTCTCCGTTGTCATAGCGGATCAGAGGAATCGCATCATTATATAAGTCCGTGATCACAATACGGCCAAGCTCACCCGGCTCTGCAGGCTCATCGGAATCCATTTTCAGGATTTCATAATAGTAGCTTTCCGTATCAATATAATAGCCCTCGTCCTCTTCCCTCTGAATACCCATAATCCCATTTTCTTCATTGGAATACCAGGCACGTACCGGGCAGCCAAACTGCCTCTCCATCTGCCTGCGTATCTCTCCCGGCATACTCTCGGAAATCGGAAGAACAGACTTTACACAGAAATCTGAGGTATCCACCTGATATTTTTGGATATGGCGGCTGATCTCTCCCAGAGCCGCCGAATATCCGATCAGGCATTTCACCTTCTTTTTCTTAATGACACCGATCATTTCTTCAAGAGCAGCATCATCCAGATTGGAGCAGTCCATCATGATCAGGTTTTCTGCCGTACGCTGTATCCGGCTCTTTTTTGCATGATCTCCTACCCACATACGGATAAAAGCATTCTTCATTCCAATATAATAGCCTCCCACGGCTCCCAGAAAAATGCCGGCAGCCGTGTTATGCTGAATTTTGTTCCTATTCTGTATCATAGCAAAAGGTGTTCCTGTGGAGCCGCTGGTATACATCGTACGATTATCGGAAGCATTTTTGTATATTTCAGACTGACATTCCTCATAATGACTGCGGTAAATCTCTTTATTCATAACCGGCATTTCCGTAAGCGGTGTATCCTCCGCAAAGTCCTTATAATACTCGGTTGTCCGCACTGCGTGAGCGATGAGCCTTCTGATTTTTTCTTCTGTTTTGTCTATCGGAGTTCCCCTTTGATAGCTTTCTTTTATTTCCTGATAATACTTTCTGACCTTACCGCCCTTCAGTCCGTCCACGAACCAGAATCCATACCAGCGTAATTTTTCGTCCAGAATCATTTCCGTTCCTCCATTACAGCTCTCCGGCTTCCCGGATCACCTTTGCCATATAGTCAAGCTTTTCATCTGTCATTCCCGGATAAAGACCTACCCAGAAGGTATCCTTCATGATCCTGTCCGTATTTTCCAGGCTGCCCGCAATACGGTACCCCGTGCCTTTTGCACGCATCTGATCAAAACAGGGATGCTTAGTCAGGTTTCCCGCAAAGAGCATTCTGGTCTGCACACCCTTGTTCTCTATATATTGTACCACCTGATTGCGGTCTATCCCTTCTCTGCAGGTGATCAGAAAACCAAACCAGCTTGGGGTGGAATTTTCGCATGGCGCCGGAAGAATAAACCTGTCCTCCGCTCCCTTAAGACCAGCCATAAGCCGGTCAAAATTATGACGTCTCCCTGCCGCAAAGTCCGGGAACTTTTCAAGCTGCGCACAGCCGATCGCGGCCTGCATCTCCGTTGCCTTCAGATTATAACCAAAATGGGAATATACGTATTTGTGATCATAGCCGGGCGGAAGCTCTCCATACTGCTTATCGAACCGGTGTCCACAGAGATTATCACGTCCGGAGGGACAACTGCAGTCGCGTCCCCAATCACGGAAGGAACGGATAATCCTGTGAAGAAGAGGATGGCTGGTATAAACGGCCCCTCCCTCACCCATTGTCATATGATGAGGCGGATAAAAGCTTGAGGTTCCAATATCTCCCACGGTTCCTGTCAGCTTCGTTTCGCCGTTTAGCACGTACTCAGACCCAAGTGCGTCGCAGTTGTCTTCAATCAGCCAAAGACCGTGCCGCTTACAGAAATCTGTCAGTGCTTTTAAATCAAAAGGATTGCCAAGGGTATGCGCCAGCATAACTGCTTTGGTTTTTTCTGAAACGGCAGCCTCCAGCTTCGTCACATCAATGTTGTACTGCGGAATATTCACATCTACAAATACCGGAACAGCTCCGTACTGGATCATCGGAGAGACTGTAGTCGGGAAGCCTGCCGCAACCGTGATCACCTCATCCCCCGGAAGTATCTGACGCTCCTTAAGAAGCGGGGAGGTCAGCGCCATAAAGGCCAGAAGGTTGGCAGAAGACCCCGAATTTACCAGGGAACAAAAACGTACGCCCAGGTATTTTGCAAAATTCTTCTCGAACTGATCCGCATATCTGCCCGCAGTCAGCCAGAATTCCAGCGCACTGTCCACCAGATTCATCATTTCCTGTGAGTCATACACACGGGATGCATAGGGAATCCGGTCTCCCTCCAAAAAAGGCTTCTGCCGGTTGTGATATTTCTTACAATAATCATCCACCATATTTAAAAGCTGTTCTTTTGCCTGCTGCTCTGTCATATTCTCAAACATTCTGATTCTCCTCCTCCACATTTATCCACGCAGGAATTGTGCGATCTGTTTCTCCATAATCTGGTTGATATCCGCCCCTGCAAGCCACGCCTTTGACCATTCTACCGTCTTTTCTACAGCTTCCTGCACGCCCCATACGGGCTTCCAGCCAAATACATGCCTGAGCCTGGAGCAGTCCAGCTTCAGGAAATTCGCCTCATGAGGTCCGCCTGTAAAATGATTTTCCCAGGTCTGTCCTTCTCCCCATGCCTTGCAGAACATGTCCACCAGTTCTCCGGCCGTCACACAATCCTTATCATCCGGTCCCACGTTGTAGTATCCGGCATAGGAAATATCCTCATATTGCTTCCCGGCGATCATCAAATATGCCAGAAGCGGCTCCAGCACATGCTGGAACGGTCTGGTAGAATGGGGATTACGCACAGGAATCGTCTCTTTCTTCTGTGCTGCACGGATACAGTCCGGAATGAGCCGGTCACTGGCAAAATCGCCGCCTCCAATCACGTTGCCGGCTCTTGCTGTGGAAATTGCCGTATTTCCATCTGCAAAAAAAGAATTTTTGTAGCTGTGAGTCACCAGCTCAGAACAGGACTTGCTGTTGGAATACGGGTCAAAGCCATCCAGAGAATCCGTTTCCCGATAACCCCATTCCCATTCATGATTACAGTAAACCTTATCTGTCGTCACATTTAAGAAAGACCTTACTCTGTCCGTCTGCCGGATACATTCCAGAATATTCACCGTACCCATAACGTTTGTCTCATAAGTATAAACCGGATTCTTATAGGAATCCCGCACAATGGGCTGCGCGGCAAGATGCAGTACGATTTCCGGCCGGCTTTGCTCAACAACGGCTTCCAGATGCTTCAAATCACGGACATCCCCAATCACTGAATGCATCTGCAGCCCCATGCCGCTTAACATAAACAGGCTCGGGTCTGTGGGCGGTTCCAGAGAATATCCGGTTACCTCCGCACCCGCCAAAAGAAGCAGCTTACACAGCCAGGTTCCCTTAAATCCTGTATGCCCTGTTACCAGGACCTTTTTCCCTTTGTAAAATTCCAGAGAATTCATATTATCTATACATCCTTTACCATTATAGTCATAATTGCATAATTATAATTATTGTAATACAAAACCGGGAAAAATGGAACCATTTTTCCCGGTTTTCAAAAAGCGTTCATATTGATTCAAATCCTGCTATCCCCAGACCTTCCACGGTGCATTCCCGGACTGCCACATTGCCTCCAGCATATTTTTCTCACGCAGTGTATCCATGCACTGCCAGAACCCCTTGTGCTTATATGCGTTGAGCTGGCCTCTTCTGGCTGTCTCAGCCAGAGGATACTGCTCAAATACCGTGCCATCTCCTTCGATCAAATCTATAATTTCCGGCTCCAGTACCATGAATCCGGCGTTGATCCCCCCGCCGTCCTCTTTTTTCTTTTCCTTGAAATTTGTGATGGTACCATCCTCCAGAATATCAAGAATACCGAAACGGCCGCCCGGCCGGGCTGCCGTTATGGTAGCCATTTTCCCGTGGGAGCGGTGATATTCCAAAAGCTCCCGGATATTGACATCGGCCACGCCATCCCCATAGGTCAGCATAAAGGTATCGCCGTCCAGATATTCCTGTACGCGCTTAATACGGCCGCCGGTCATGGTGTTCAGACCGGTATCCACCAGCGTCACCCTCCATGGCTCCAGAATGTTGTTATGCACGATCATTTTATTTTCCTGGGTAAAATCAAACGTAATATTACTGTTATGGAGATAATAGTCCGCAAACCATTCCTTGATCACATGCTGCTTATAACCGCAGCAAATAACAAATTCATGGAATCCATAATAGGAATACATCTTCATAATATGCCAAAGAATGGGCTTTTCTCCGATTTCGATCATCGGCTTTGGCTTCAAATGGCTTTCTTCACTGATACGTGTACCAAAACCGCCGGCTAAAATAACGACCTTCATACATCATTCTCCAATCTCATTTATGAAAGCTCCCAACCAAAAGCTTTTCATAAATGATTTTAATACAAAAGCCGCTAAAAGGGAACCGTTATTTTTTCTCTGCCCACAGCTTCTCCGCTGCTTCCGCCCATTCCGCTGCATATTTCTCACATTTTGCGCATAGATGCTCTGCGGATTCCGGTGACTGAAGGTCTGTGGAATGTGCCCCGGCTTCCCTTACCAGTCTTTGAAGAATTTCCGGATTTTCCAGCATCGGGCATGGACGCAGATGATTTTCATTAAACGGCTGGTTATCATGATAAGCCATAAACAATGGCTGCTTCAATATTTCCAGAATCGGGTTTTCCCGAATGTTCCCATTGGAATAATGGATAAACACGCATGGCTCCGCGTCCCCGTTTGCATTGATATGGAAGTAATTCCTGCCTCCCGCAATACATCCGCCGACGTATTCCCCATCATTTTGGAAATCCATAGTAAAAATACCGGGACCCGTCTTCATATTCCGGATTTCCCGGACTCTGTCATGCATATAAAGACGCTGCTCTTTCGCAGGAAGCAGATCCACGGAAGCCTCATTTCCAACCGGCATATAATGGAAATACAGGGAATAACGGCATCCCTTTTCGATGATCATCTTTATAAACTCATCACTGGTTACACTTTCAATATTCTGGCTGGTGTAACAGATAGAGGTACCAAATACAAGCCCATGCTCCTTCAGCAAATCCATGGCATGCATTACCTTGCCGTAAACGCCTTCTCCGCGGCGCAGATCATTGACCTCCGGCTTTCCCTCCAGACTTATGGCCAGAAACAGATTCCCCACCTCCTGCATCTGCCTGCACAGTTCCTCGTCCACCAGTGTCCCGTTCGTATAAGCAAAAAATACACAATCCTTATGCTTCCGGCAAAGCTCTATGATATCCTTTTTCCTGACCAGAGGTTCTCCGCCTGTCAGCATATAAAAGTAAACACCGATCTCCTTACCCTGGCGGATAACAGAATTCATTTCATCCATAGTCAGATTCAGCTTATTTCCGTATTCTGCCGCCCAGCAGCCCGTACAATGAAGGTTGCATGCACTGGTCGGATCCATGAGAATGATCCACGGAATATTGCAGTTATGAATTTTCCTCATTTCCCGGATGGTCTTAGTGCCATAAAACATCGCTTCATAACCCAGATTCAGAATAACGGTCTTCAGCACATTCGGATCAGTTTCAGCTACAATTGAATTAATATAACGGTTCAGTGTGTATTCCGGACTGCTTACCATTTCCCGGAGATAATCCCAGTTTACATCCGTCTCGGTGTCTGCCATATATTTTTCTGCCGTATCCAGAAATTTCACATACGCATCCTCCCTGCTTTTGCTTGCCTGGCTTACAATATAATCTGCCACACCGGAAAACACCTTTCTTCCGGCAGCATGAGCCAATTTATTCATTTGGTTCTCCTCCTGCGTGCTTGTCTTTCTTATATATATTTTATTGTTCAGTCTTTTAGAAACTACATCATTATTATATTTTTTTCTTTTTTTTGTATCCATGGACAAAAAAAGAACAGTGGCAAAAATTTAACCACTGTCTCGAAATTGGTCGAAAATACACCATTTCTCACTATTTGTCCAAAAATTGTCAGGAATCGGACAGACGGTACAGAGCGTTCTTCCCCTCTCCCTGAATCAGGGCGATCAGCATCTCTGTAATTTCCTCCGGATCCTGCTGCATTCCCTTTTCAATCCAGGAAAGGACAATTCCGCCTATGGCATAGGCATAGAAATCTGCCACAAAATTTTTCTTTTCCTCAGAAACGGGAATCGATTCCGATTCCTCCTCCAACACTTTATATATCAGATCAAAGGCCCGCCTGTACAAAAATTTGGTCAGATATTCTTTACTGAGGGACCGAAATGTTCCCATAATAAATTTCTTGTTGTCCAGTGCATAAGCAAAGAGCTGCCGCATTCCCTGCTGCCATGTCTCTTGTATGCTGCTTCCGCCTAAAGCATCCTCCGACTCACTGATATAAATCCATTCCACCAGATCATAAATATCTTTAAAATGGTAATAAAAAGTATGGCGGTTAACTCCGCATTCCTCCGTAATGTCCTTAATTGTAATCTTTGACAGAGGCTTTTTCCCCATTAGCCTTTTCAGAGAATCTGCCAATGCACGTTTCGTCATATTAGAAGACATTTCATCACTACTCCATACCCCCCGTAAACACGGTGCTGCTTTTTATGGCTCTTATCATAGCACAAAACCCCAAAATCCGCAATGAGACAAATTATGTGCGGCCTGACCTGCCGGTGATTTATTTTTATTCCAGATTTTTCAGGGTTGCGAATGGTATGGTTCCTCCGAACAGGTCCAGAGCGCTTCCTACCGTTACATCAAGACGGCCCTTGCCATACCTTCGCAGAAGTTCAACATCCTCCATCCCTCCCACTCCGCCTGCATAGGTAATCGGGTTCTTTGTATATCCGCTCAAAAGCTCTGCCAGCTCTGTTTCGATCCCGCCGGCCTTTCCTTCCACATCTACTGCATGAATCAAAAATTCGTCGCAGTGGTTTCCGAGAATTTCCATGTTTTCCAACGTGACCGGAACCTCCGTAAACTTCTGCCAGCGGTCTGTTACAATAAAATACTGGCCGTCTTTTTTACGGCAGCTCAAATCCAGAACCAGCCGTTCTCTGCCTGCTGCGTGTTCTAATTTTTCCAAATTTTCCCATGATATCCGTCCATTTTTAAATACATAGGAGGTTACGATCACATGGCTTGCTCCGGCGTTTAAATATAATTCCGCATTTTTCGGGCAAACACCGCCGCCCAGTTGTAGCCCTCCCGGATAGGTACGAAGTGCATGAAGCGCCTGCTCCCTTGTCGCCTCAAAATACGGGGAATCAACAGCATTCAAAAGAATGACATGGCCTCCCTTTATTCCGGAATCCCGGTATAAAGCTGCATAAAAAGATGCGTCCTGCCCGGAAACAAAATTTTCCGAAGCTGTATCTCCCGCATCCTTCAGGCTTCCTCCTACGATCTGTTTCACTTTTCCATTATGTATATCAATGCATGGCCGAAATTTCATAATTACCTCCTGCGGTTCTGTCCGGACATGAAATATCCGTCCAAACAGTACGCTCCTCTCGTTTCATGCATTGATCATAACATCAAATTGCAGATTATGCAATTTGCATTCTATTTGAAACAAAGAAATTATCTTCGCTCGGTTGTATTATTGTCTGTCACATCATTTGCCGCGTTTCCTACTGCATCACCGACATCCTCTACGGCATCTCCGACACCATCACCCAAATCCCTGACGCTGTTCCCAAGTTCGCCGGATACGGTACCGTCATTTGTTGTAGTATCCGTACCGTCCATGGTATCAGTGTTTGCTGTATTCCCATCAGTCGTTGCATTGTCTGCTGCACCGTTATCCGCAGCAGTGCCATTATTTGAATTTGTATTGTTATTGGCGTTTGTATTGTTATTGGCGTTTGTATCGTTATTCCTGTCTGCTGCTGTATCATTCTTGTTGTCTGCTTTATCCGCAGCATTATCTTTGTTACCTGCATTGTCATCTGCCGCTGTACCAGATTTATCCGCCGCATTATTATTGTTATTTCCGCATGCAGTCAGCATACATAAAGTCAGCACAAGTAATGTGCCTGTCAGGATAGCTTTGAATTTTTTCATCCTATTAATCTCCTTTTCCTTGGATTTTTTGCTTGTACTTGTAATATGTACAATTTACAAAATCCTATTCTGGGATAAATTGGAAATTTGATTTTGGACAACAAAACATTATTACAGCTTCATGCAGGAGGGCAAAAAGGGAGAACTCCATAAACACGGATTTCTCCACAAATTGTCGGCACCAGGCCTCCGGCTAAAAGACTTCTTTAAATTCTTTTTAAATCATAGTCTACAAAACGGTCTACTTTTGGCTGGGAACTGCAGCCTATTACAAATTCTTTTGTCAGAAATTCTGTAATAAACAGTTCTCTCTCCTTATTTCCGGTAGTAAAAGCGCCCATACAAAGAATATTGGCATCATTGCTAAGACGCGCTCTCTGTGCGGAGTATACATCAGAGACAAGGGATGCATATGCGCCTTTTACTTTATTTGCAGCAATGGACATCCCGATCCCTGTTCCGCAAAGCAAAATTCCTCTGTTGAATTCTTTATTCGCAACTGCTTCTGCCACTTTAATCGCAACATTGGCATAAATAGGATCTTTGCTTCCGAAGTCTGTTACCTCTCCATAGCCCTTGTCCTGAATATATTTTATAATATCCTGTTTTTCTTTTTCTGCATTTGGATCACATCCGATTGCAATTTTCATAAGCTATTCCTCTCTTATTGCATCTTTAATAATTTTAACAAATTTATGTATCTGAAAAGCAGTACGTGTGGTAAACAATCCGTCAATATGCGGCTGCGAGATCAGTACACTGCCATTTTCAGAATTTACACTGCCACCGTACAAAACAGGAATTTCCTTTCCTTTTTCACCGAAAATCTCTGTCAGGCATTCCTTGATTACTTTATGCATTGCTTCCGCATAATCTGCCGATGCGGGAATCCCACTTGCCCCAATGGACCATACCGGCTCATACGCTATCCATATTTTGGAAATTTTATCTTTATCCACACCGTGAAGTCCTATTTTCAACTGTGTACGTAAAATTTCCGCACTGACTCCAACCCCCTTTTCCTCCAGAGTTTCCCCCACACACAGCAAAGTGGTAAATCCATATTCCAAAGCCTTTTTTACTTTTTTATTTTCCATTTCATTGGATTCCCCAAATCCATGACGCCTTTCAGAATGTCCCACCATAACCAAATCCAAGCCCAATTCTTTGAGCATCTCCGGTGAAATTTCTCCCGTAAACTGCCCTTCTGCCTCCCAGCACATATTCTGTGCACCCAGCATGTAGCAGCTCCGGCTTGCGCATTCAGAGGCACTCTGCAATGATGTATAAGAAGGGATAAAGAAAAACTGGACCTGATCCTTATCCATATCTTTTACTGCCTGTGAAAACTCCTCCAGATACTCCAGCGTATCCTTCACATTTTTATACATTTTAAAATTGCTTCCAAAATAAAACTTTTTTCCCATAGTCTTTACTCCCGCCGGCTATGCACAGCCTGCAGAGCCGAATAACTGGCAGCCAAAAGCACCCGCATTGTTATACCATTTCATCCTCTACATATTCCCGCATTCCCTGTAAAATAAAGTACACAGAGGTTGCTCCTGCATCCTGATGTCCCACAGCTCTCTGAAGAAGAGATTTTGCACGGCCAAATTTTGCAACATATTTCTTGGTATTCTCCATGCCCTGTCTTGCCGCTTTCTCTGCTGCTTTCAGCATTTCCAGAAAGCCTTTATCCGCATTGGCCTCCATTGCTTCCACAGCCGGTGCAAGTGCATCTACCATAGTCTTATCTCCTACCTTGGCACCGCCTCTTTCCTGAATGGCAGCAAGACTCTTCCTTTCCATTTTTGCAATATCCTCCGGAACAAGAACTGCTTTTGCTTCCATTCCTTTGGCACCTGCAAGGTAAAGGCTTCCAAAAATTACGCCGGAAGCGCCGCCCATGGACATGAGCATCGCCTGTCCTGCCGTTTCAAATATCTTATAAACATTTTCTGCTCCCTGCATTTTCAGAAGCTTTTTTTTAGCCCTCTGCATGCCGCCAGCCATTCCTATTCCATGATCTCCGTCACCAATCGCACTGTCCACCTCTGTAAGATAAGGCTTCTGTGCAATCACCTTATCTGCGACATAAATCAGCATATTTCTGGCGTCTTCTGCATTCAGCTCTTCCAGAACGCCTTCTTTGCTCCTCGTAATTTCCGCTGCTTCCACATCACTTTCGTCAAATTCGATCTCTTCCTCGTCTTCTATGACTTCTATATTGGCTCCGCCGGTCAGTTCGCCTTTGGCATAGAACGGAGAATAGCAGGGTGCATCATAATATTTCACCAGCTCATCGTCCAGACGCAGTATGGAAATAGAAAATCCCCCCATTTCCATACAGGTACAGAAAGTCCTGATTTCCGCATCATGGACGATCAATCCATCTTTCATCAGACGTTTATATAAATCGTAATACACAATGTTCAGTTCCAAAAGAGGCGTGGAACCAAGTCCGTTCACCAGAACAGCAATCCGTTCTCCTTCTTTTAACCGCATTTCCTCTTTTATTTCTCTGTACATTCGGTCTACCATATTATCCGCAGACATCATTTTCGTTCTCTCAATTCCCGGCTCACCGTGAAGACCCATACCGAATTCCATTTCATCCTCTGCCAGCTCAAAGGTAGGCTTATCATTTCCCGGCAGCGTGCCCGGAGAGGTGGCAAGACCTATGGTACTCATGTTATCTCTTGCCTTCTCTGTGATACGTACAACTTCTTCAAAATCAAGTCCGGCATCACAGGCAGCTCCTGCGATTTTGATTATGTAGATATCGCCTGCAATTCCTCTTCTGTCCGTAATTCTTTCTTTTGGTGCGGATGCAAAATCGTCCCATACACGTACGTGGGCTGTCTTCATTCCATCTGCCCGGCAAAGCTCTTCTGCCATATCAAAATTCAGATTGTCACCAGCGTAATTTCCATATAAAAATAAAACTCCCTTACCCTGATCCACCGCTTTAGCAGCTTCATAAATCAGTTCCGGATTGGGGGATGCGCAGATGTTTCCGCTTGCACATGCATCTGCAAGACCAGCGCCGACAAAGCCGGAAAACAGTGGCTCATGACCGCTTCCGCCGCCAATTACCAGGGCAACCTTATCTTTTCTGTTAGCTCTGTATTTAAAAGCATTGTAATCACCAATTTTTTTATATAATTTCTTATAAGCCATCAGATAACCCGCAAGCATTTCTTCTACTACATTAGAAACGTCAGAATTCAGTATTTTTTTCATAGCCCTATCTCCTTATGATTTTCAAAGAGCTGTGATTTTTTACCACACAGCATCATAAAAAACCGCAGCCACCTGTTACACTACATCTTAATAACGCCTTTGATTACGTCCTGTTTGTTGTCAATATTGTAATTAACCCCGTGAATGATATCCTTAAAATCAAACTCATGGGAAACAATGGATTTCACCGGAAGTTTTCCCTGACTGATCAGTTTGATCGCCGTAGGATAAAGATTTCTGTAACGGAAGATCGTATAAAGACGTGCTTCTGCCGCACTTAAACTTCCAATATCATATGTAATCTCTGCGTTTGCACACATACCAACTAATGTGACAGCTCCGCCTTTTTTCACCATTTTTGCAGTCTGCAGAGTTGTAAATTCAGCGCCTGCTGTTTCGTAAACCAGGTCACACCCGCCCATGGCCTGAATGACCTTTACCGCATCCTGCTCTTTTCCGTTGATGATCACAGAAGCGCCTACTTCCTTTGCCTTCTGAAGACGCCTTTCCAATACATCGACTGCATAAATCTCATCAATTCCCGCCGCCTTCAGGGCCATAACCGTAACAAGACCGATACATCCGCATCCTAAAACCACTGCGCTCTGTCCCATTTTTGCACCGGAAATATTTACTGCATGGAGACCTACTGCCATTGGCTCTACCAGTGCGCCTTCCATAGTGTCTACATTATCCGGAAGCTTGAAGCACATTTTTGCGGGGTGCGCATAATACTCCAGAAACACGCCATCTCTCTGATGGGGAACTGCCATAAAGTCCATATCAGGACACAAATTGTAATAACCTTTTTGGCACATTTCGCACTCACCGCAGCCTACACCCGGTTCCAGAGCCACCCGGTCTCCAACCTTAAGATTCGTAACGTTCTCTCCAATCTCTACAACCGTTCCACCAGACTCATGTCCCAGTACAAGCGGCTCATCAACGATCCAGTTTCCAACTCTTCCCGCTTCAAAGAAATGCATATCAGAACCACAGATTCCAACATATTCTATTTTTACAAGAACCTCATCCGGCTTAACCTTTGGAATCTCTCTTTCCTCAATTATCATCTCTCTGATATCCGTCATTACCGCAACTTTCATTTTACCTTCCATTTTAATCCGCTCCTTTTAAAATTTTTTACGTTCTTATATTTTTCACTTGCTAATTATTTTTTTAACAATGCTTATTCTAAATATAGGGGAACGAAAATTCTCCGTCCCCCATATCTCGGGAAGGCTATTTTAAGGGGCGATAGCATTCTCCGTTTTTTCATTTTTTATTTGTATAAGGTCGTAAGAAGCTCATCAACGTTGTCCTGTGTATAATTTGTCATATCGATCAGGTTGATGTATTCATCCGGTGTTTCTCCATTCAGTATCTGGCTGCAAAGTTCAACACCTAAACCGCCCTCAAGAACTGCATCCTGATATACGGTAGATAACAGAGTTCCTTCTTTTACTGCGTTACATCCATCTTCGATTGCGTCTACGCCAGTTACAATGATATCTTCGCCGGCTTTCAGACCTGCTGCTTCAATAGCCATGATCGCACCAAGTGCCATCTCATCATTATGAGCTACGATCGCATCGATATCATCCCATGTCTGCAGCCAGTTCTCAACTAAGGACTGTGCTTCTTCTCTGCTCCAGTTAGCTGTCTGGTCAGCAAGAACTTCGATATCCGGGTTTTCTGCCAGAACATTTTCATTTCCTTCAAGACGGTCAATCTGTGCGGACTGTCCGATTGGTCCTTCCAGGATACAGATCTTACCGGAACCGCCGATCGCATCAATCGCGCTCTGCATTTCCAATTCGCCTGCCAATACATCGTCCGGACCCGAATAGTAGTAATCCTCATCTGTATTAATGGTCATATTTACAGCAACAAGGGGAATATCTGCTTCTTTTGCCAGGTCAAGCGCAGGTACAATAGCATCGGAATCAACTGCTGCAACGAGCAGACAATCAACGCCCTGGCCGATCAGATTTTCTACCTGTGTAATCTGATTTGCAGAGTCATTTTCTGCATCCAGGCTAACCAGATCTAATCCCAGCTCCTCACACTTCTCCTCTACACCCTGATTCATCAGAGTAATAAACTCAGAACTGTAGTAATAGGTATATCCAACTGTCTTCTTCTCTTCTGCGTGTACAGCCGCAGGTGCCGCTACTGTTGTGATAGCCATGGCAGAAGCCATTAATCGTGTGATCATTCTTTTTTTCATTGTAAAAATCCTCCTATACATTTGCTGTTTTTGGTTTGTTACTATTTGTTTCTTCGGGTATCAATTAATATCGCCCCTAATATAATTAATCCCCTGACAACCTGCTGATAATAAGATGTTACATTTAAAAGGTCCAGACCTGTGTTTACCATACCCAGCAGCAGTGCTCCCAGAAGTGTTCCCCATAATTTACCGGTTCCTCCCGAAAGACTTGTTCCACCGATTACGGTAGCTGCAATGGCATTCAGTTCATAACCGTCACCTGCTGTTGCAAGACCGGCAGATACACGGGCTGTCAATACTACGGCCGCAACACCGCAGCACATTCCACTGAACATATACACCAGAAGCAGAACCTTTTTTACATTGATACCGGAAACCATAGCTGCCTGTGGATTTCCGCCTACTGCATAGATATAACGGCCAAGCTTAAACTTTGACAGCATTACTGAAAAGATGAGAAATACGGCAAAAAGAACAATTGTAGGAATCGGAAGCCCCAGAATGCTTCCCTTGCCGATCACCAGGAATTCTGCCGGCAGCTTGGAAATCGGCTTTCCATCACAATAGATGTACGTCAGTCCGCGTCCAACCGTCAGCATGGACAAGGTTACAACAAATGCCGGTGCATTCCAGTATGCAACAAAATAACCGTTGATCATTCCCATGATACATCCCACTACGACCGCAATAACCGCGATCACGAATATGGGAAGATCAGTATTATTCAGCATACCTGCTGTCAAAATACCGGAAAAAGCTACGATTGACCCCACAGAAAGGTCGATACCGCCTGTCAGACAGACGAGAGACATTCCAATTGCAAGAATACCGTTAATGGAAACCTGCCTTAGGATATTCAAAATATTGGTAGTCTTTAAGAAGTTTGGAGATGCAATACTCAATACAACTCCCAGACCTAGAATAATCAGTACCAGCGTCAAACTGTTAAGTATTTCTTTGATTGATTTTTTATTATCCATATCGTCCTCCTAATTCAATTCAGCCGCTGCATATTCCAGAATTCTTTCCTGAGAAGCTTCCGCCGCGGAAATTTCGCCGCTGATCCTTCCGCCGCTCATGATGATAATTCTGTCACACATTCCGAGAATTTCCGGCATTTCTGAAGAAATAAAAATAATGGATTTTCCTTCCTCCGCCAGTTTTGCAATCAACTTGTAAATCTCCGTTTTGGCACCTACGTCGATACCTCTTGTAGGTTCGTCAAACACAATTATTTCCGGATTCTGCATCAGCCATTTTGCCAGAACGATTTTCTGCTGGTTACCACCGCTTAAGTTGCCTGCTTTCTGCTCCAGCGACGGTGTTTTGATATTCAAAGCTTCCTTATATTTCACACTGTCCGCACGGGCCTTTCTGTGGTTGATACAGCCAAAGTTATCAGACAATTGATCCAATGAGGCAAGAATAATATTATCGCCTACATCCATTCCGAGAACCAGTCCGTTTCCTTTTCGATCCTCTGTCACATATCCCAGACCTGCCCGTTTCATTATTTTAGGAGTCTGCCTGGGAATCACCTTTCCCTTTACTGTAATAGTGCCGCCGGTAATCTTTGTGACACCAAAAACAGCATTCATAATTTCCGTACGTCCAGCTCCCATAAGACCTGCAAATCCCAGAATCTCACCTTTTCTGGCCTCGAAGGATATATCCTCAAATACACCCTCCTGTTTCAGATTCTGTACCTTCAAAATAGTTTCTCCCGGAACATTTCGTTTTACGGGATAAATCTCTGTCAGGTCACGGTCTACCATTAGTTTAATAAGTTTTGGTTCATCAACTTCCGATACCGGATAGTCACCCACATGGAGACCATCACGGAAAACGGTAATCACATCTCCAATTGCAAAAAGCTCAGACATTTTATGACTGATATAGACAATACATCGTCCTTCTGCCTTCAGCTTCCGAATAATACCAAACAGATTTTCCACTTCGCTCTCTGTAATGGAGGATGTGGGCTCATCCATAATAATAATATCTGAATTGTAGGACAGAGCCTTGGCAATCTCTACCATCTGCATTTGTGATGTGGAAAGTGCCTTCATTTTCGTCGAAGATGACACATTACGCATGCCTACCTCTTTCAGCAACTCATCTGAAAGACTATTCATCTTAGCAAAATCAACAATTCCTATCCCTTTTTTCGGTTCCTTACCGAGGAAAATATTTTCCGCAATCGTCATATCCAATACCGGACTGAGTTCCTGATGAATCATGGAAATTCCAAATAGTGTTGCCTGTTTAGGATTGGCGATTGTTACCTTTTTTCCATGCAGTATAATTTCACCTTCATCCGCCTTATAAATCCCATCCAGAATCTTCATCAGTGTGGATTTCCCTGCACCATTTTCTCCAATAAGAACGTGAACCTCACCCCTTTGAAACGTCACATTGACATTCTGAAGAGCCTTTACTCCAGGGAAGAACTTACTAATACCTTTTGCTTCAAGAATGATTTCATTATTTCTTGAATCTGCTGCCATGATATAATCCTTTTCCCTTCTTAATTTATGTAAATCATAGCATCATTCTTTTTTTACTCCTACTAACAATCTTCGTAACAGGGGGGACATTCTTCAGATTTTTATAAAGGAGGAGGATGCTCCCTGGGCCATTACCGCCTCAGGGGACATCCTCCTCCTTTAGTTTGTCTAATTTATTTTTTCATCAAATTCCTCCCGGGATATCAATCTGCCGTGATACATATAGCAGATTCTTCCTTCACAGTAATTAATTTCCGATATACTGGAGGTCACGATCAGAATAGGAATATTTCTGTTTTTCAGTGTATAGATCATTTCACGCGCCGCTTCTCTTGCCTGTATATTTCCTTCGGAAAAAGGTTGAATACAGATTAGCAGGTCCGGTGCATACAGAAGCCATTTTGCATACAGAACCTTCTGCTGTTCCTCCGGACTGAGATTTTTCATTTTTTTTCGGTAAAGATTTTCCGGGACAATCCCCTCCAGCATGATCTGGCTGCTTTTTCGGAATTTTCTATTCATCCATATTCCGTTTATCTTATGGGAAAGCATCATAAAAAGATTATCCATCACACACATTTCCGAAAAATTATTAATCTTTGCAAGTTTTCCCTCAATAATTCCAATTCTCACTGCCAGAGGATTCTCGCAGTCCACCAGATGATACCTCTGCCTTGACACAAAAAATCCATTCAAAATCCGGCTCCTTCCCCGGATAATATTAATTATTTCATACATACTTTTTTCATCTGCACAAAACAGCTTCACTATCTCGCCTCTATAAACAGAAAGGGATACTCTCTTTAAATAATCAGAAGAAAAATCCTCCAGCATAACCCTCTCTGAATCCATGTTTCCGCTGAAATAAGCCACCTTTTCATAGTCGATACAATTAAACTCATTCTGATAAAGGCATCTGTGCAGCAGCGCATAGTCACATTCTTCCGCCTCTTTTGCAATACAGACCCTTCCGTTTTTTACAATGACTACCCTGTCATAAAAAGAAAAATCAATATTCTCAAGAGGTTCCACATACACCACTGCAATTTCCTTTTCCTTCAGTTTCTGAACGATTCCCTTCAGTTTTATGATTTCCTGCTGACTCAGAAGGTTTCCAAAACCGGTAATAAAAATAATCTGCTTTTTCAAAGAATATGCTCTGCTCAGTTCGATCTCCATTTTTTCGTAATCCGTCAAAGATGACACATTCCTATGTATGCTCAACTGAATTCCCAGTTCTTCAAAAAGCTGCTCTGTTTTCTTTTCGATCATGGGAAAATCCACCTTCCACGCTCTTACCTTCTCCCGCATCAGAAAAATATTTTCCGCAATGCTCAGATAATTTACCAGTTGGCTTTCGTTGGTAATCAGTGCAATTTTTTCTCTCAACCCGGAAAAAGGAATTGCTTCTTCATTATAATAGAACTTTCCGAAATCCGGCTGTTCCCATCCGGTCATAATTCGCAGAAACAGTGCTTTAGACTGCACATTATCAAATACAATATGCGCAATCTCTTCTTTAAATATCACAAAATGGATATTCTTAAGTATATTCCCTTTTTTCAGATTGTTGATTCGAAGCTGTTCCCTCTTCATAATTTCCTCTTTGTATTCTGGGAAGTGTGATCATGACATCTGTCCCCACATGAATCGTACTGTAGATATGAACGCCATATTCTTCTCCAAATAAAAGCTTAATCCTGCTGTTTACGTTTTTAATTGCAATGCTGCCTTTTTTCTTTTTGCTCTCTCCTACATAGCTGACTGAAACTCTGCTCAGATAATCATTGATCTCTTCTATCTGCTCCTCCGGCATCCCCTTGCCATTATCCCCGATCCGAATCAGAACCTTTTTCGGTGTAGTTTCAATTTTAATAGAAACCACACCTTTATTTTTTATTTGTTCCAGTCCATGGCAAATGGCATTCTCCACAAACGGCTGCAGCGTCAGCTTAGGAAGCTTCAGATGAAGTACCTCTTCTTCAGGATAATCGATTTTCAGCTTCATTTTATCTCCAAAACGATAGTACTGGATAACAAAATAATCTTCCACATTTTCGATTTCTTCTTCCAGAGTCACCAGCTTATCCACACCTGTGATAGAATACCGAAAAAAGTTGGAAAGTGCTTCTGTCGCATCTACTACGCTATCCAGCCCGGCACATATGGCATCACCCCGAATGGCTTCCAGCGCATTATACAAAAAGTGCGGATTAATCTGATTCTGCAATGCCAGATATTCCGCCTGCTTTTTTGACATACGAATGGCATCCTGTTTATCAAGCAGATAATGCAGCCTTTCCATAACCTCATCCCAGCGGGGCGCCCAGCCTATCTCATATTCAAACATCTCCTCAAAAACCTGACCATCTACAAACTGACCATACAGTTTTTTCATATGCAAATAGGGTTTATAAATAAAAACCCTCCCCATATAAGCCCCTGCACCATAAAGAATCAAATCCAGAATAAAAAAAATCGTCAGTATCCCTGCAGGAAAACTTTTTCTCCACAAACACGCCAGAAACACCAACATGTTTGCCGCAGTAACTCCTCCAAAAAACAGAACTGCCAAGCCAACTCTGTAGGATAATATATTTTTTTTCACATTTTTCCCCTTCCGCTAATTATACAGTTTTCTGAATTCTGTAGGGGTTACTCCCATATATTTTTTGAAAATCCTGGAGAAATACTTGATGTCACTGTAACCTACCGCATACGAAATGTCCTCTACGGACCCCTCCGTATTCAGAAGCATTTCCTTTGCATTTTTAATGCGAACCTTTATCAGATACTCAGAAAAATTAACACCCACCTCTTTTTTAAACATTGAAGAAAAATAATTGGGATTAAACCCTGTTTCATGACTTACGATTTCCAGTGTCAACGGTTTATAATAATTTTCCGCAATATATCTCTTAGCAATCCTTATGGGTTTATTTTCAATTAACTTCTTTTCCTGCATCCATAAATTCACGGACGTTTCCATATAACTGTGCAGATACTTTATCACTTCAGCAATGGTATCAAACTGCAAAACTTTCTCTTTTTGCTCCTGATATTCATCAGGAATATTGATCCCGTAATTATTTGTTCCAAAATAAAAAAGCTGGAGAATTTCTTTATAAACCTTTTCTACCACCAGTCCATCCTTCTCTTCACTTTTTTCCAGACGGCCGGCTATTTTTTTCAGCTCATTGCTCTGGCTTTCCATATCGAGAATTTCAATATCACCCAAAAACTGTTTTTTGAACGCGTTATCCACATATGCACTGCTTTTTTCTGTTTTTCTGTCCGGACGATACTTCAATATCAGACGACTGGAAAAATAAAAACGATCTGCAAGCGTAACCGATGCCTCCCTGATGCTTTCCATGATATTCTGCATCTCTGTTTTTATTTCCCCCAATGCAATATAGATCTTCATGGACCCAAACACATCCTGAAGCTGCAAAAGCTCCATTTTCGCCTTTTTCAGTTTCCCGTAAGCCAGTTGAAGATTTTCCTCTGTACCGTTCAGCAACCCGTAAATATCATTGTCAATCAAACTGACCACCATTTCATTTATACACTCTGAAAGCGTCTGATTCAAAATCTTCACCGCTTTATTCAGAACAATTTTCTTAACAGCAACGATATTTTCCTGGTTTTCAAAAATAATACGTACCCGCATTGCCTGATAACAGGTATCATCAAAATTACAGTGATATCCCCGGTTAACTTTTTCTACGGAATAAAATCCTCCGAATTTTTCCGGATGCTTCAGAACTTCTACAAGAAAAGTATCCTTGATCCGTTCCTTGTTGCGATTCAGCTCCCGTTTCATATCCTCCCATTTCCAGGCTTCCCGCAGTTCTGTTTTATGCTTGTCATATATTTTTTCAAGGATGGCAACCATATCTTTTTTCCGTATGGGTTTCAAAAGGTATTCCTCTACTCCAAAACGAAGCGCCGTCTGAACGTACTCAAACTGGCCATATCCGCTGATGATTACAATATGAATATTACGACCCAGCTCTTTCAGCTTTTTGATCAGCTCCAGACCGTCGCAATCCGGCATTCGGATATCTACCAGCAATACGTCAACTTCATTTTCCTTTATAAAATTGAATGCCGTTATTCCATCGTTTGCCGTTCCTACAATTTCGTATCCCATTTTCTCCCAGTCCACAATATTCGCAATTAACTGGCATACTTTTTTTTCATCATCCGCAATCAATACCTTAAGCATCCTTTACCCCTCTTCCATCTTCAAGGCGAATATTTCTCTCGAACATATATATTGCAACCATTTTATCATACTTCGGGGTTTTTTCAAATAAAATAACATCCTGTAAACGAATCAAAGACCTGCGTTAAAACTGAAAGTGTTTACCGGAAGAACTTTTGAAGTGAGTGTATTCCCGTTTTCTTTTGCGGAGTACATGCGGCATTTTGGATATACCGATTCCTATTCTGCATTCGAAAAATATCTGACCGAAGGAGGCATGTCCGGTTCCTATCTCTATAAAGATTCCGATGCCAAGTTCAATTATCTGTCTGATGTTTTCGGCACGCTGATTGTACGTGACATTCGGCAGAAGTATTAATCTTATCCTGATTGCTTCGCAGTGTGTCGGCAATGCTTTTGCCTTCTATCGCATTCGCCGTTATGACTGATTTGTTGCCATCGCCTATTCAAAGTTGTGTTCCGCCTGGCTCTCTTTTCACATCTTCTTGTATTCTCCTACATCACCTGCAGGAATGTTGGACTTGCTAAAATAAAAACTCTAATTTATTTCTCTAATAGATATTACCACTAATCATCAACCAAGCTCTTTACCACTCTATCTCATCAAAAAGCTCTTCCATAATCCGTATAAATAAAAGAAATGCTATATGCTTTGTAAAGAAATTCATTTAAGCATGACTGCTAACTGGAAATATAAAACCCCGGAAAGACCTGTACAGATCTTTCCAGGGTTTTACTTTTATTCTTTCACAACAGTTTATATATTACCACAATCAAATATTCAGAAGCATACCTTATTCATAATAACTCCTGAACAGTTTAAGCATTTACTTTCTCAATAATCTGCTTAGGTGTCTCAGGAAAAATGACCTTATTTACAAAGAAAAATACAATCATAGAAACACCACCATTGAGTACTGTTGTACCAATATTATAGATGAAGTCCGGCACAAGAAGTCCGGCAACTGCAACCCAGATACAGTTGATAGAGTTTACAATACAGGTGATCACGCAAAATGCAGCTGCATACCATGCAATCTGTTTTCCCGTATTACCATGACTGCGGAATACAAAGAGCTTCTGGATCGGGAAGTTGATACACTCTCCAAGCACCATCGCAGTCATATATGCAATAAAGTATGCCAGTCCACCATGTGCCTGATCATATCCCAGGATATTCCACCGGAATGTCTCTCCAAATAATGTTACCGGAATTCCCGGCCAGCCGAAAGATCTGTCACCCATTCCGGCAAATGCATAAGGAAGAAACTGAAGCATAAAATATTTCAGAACTGTTATCAAATTTGAGACAATTACAAACAGTCCGCCTTCTCTTACCCATTTCGCAAGCTTCGGATTTTTTGTCTCAAAGGCTTTCCATATATTCATTTTGTGCTGCCTCCTATTTCATGTTCTTTAACATAGTTTCATACTTTTTATTTGCCCGCATATTCCGGAAAAACCCACCAATCAGACCGGCTGCTCCACGGAAGAAATGTCCGTTGGCAACTGTTACAATAGATTCAGTCATCTCTCTGGAAACCATACCGGCAGTCATCTTGCAGATTGCTCTAAAAGGCATATTGTAGATAAACAGAGTATTCAAATCCGGCACGCCTTTTTCCACTGCTTTATCCATCTTCTTCTGCAGAACCTTATACACCAAGCGACAAATACCACTCTTTGCATATTTCATCTGGCAAAGTGCATCATTGATGTCAAGAAGACCAACCTTTTCCTCAGGAAGAACATCTCCGTAAAACAGCTGAAATTCTTCGTAATGAACATTTCGTACAAGACCGGATTTATAGCTTGGAAGCTTTTCAATATCATAGGGAAGCACATCTGTTGTACCCTGTTTTTCCATTTCAGACGAAAGTCTGATATCTGCACAGGAAGCACCAATCATAATATTATAAGTGCCTCCTTCTACCTCCCACTTATTTGTTTTTGTATTGAAGTAGCGAAATGTTTTATCATCAAATCTGATTTCAACCTCTTTGGACTCTCCTGCTTCCAGCCATACCTTTGTAAAGCCTTTCAGTTCTTTTTTCGGTCTGACAAGTTTTGTCTCTTTCTTTCCCACATATAACTGAGCAATTTCTGCGCCCGAACACATTCCTGTGTTGGTAATGGTAAAGCGAACTCCCTCGTCTGTAAGTATCAGAGAATCATAAGCAAATGTTGTATAGGAAAGGCCATATCCAAAGGGGAACTGTACTGGAATATCTGCTGTATCATAGTATCGATAGCCGATAAATGGTCCTTCTCTGTACTGAAGATTTCTGTATTTTTCATCTGCATAATTGAACATGGAGCAGTCCGCATAAGCATACGGATAAGATTCTGCCAGTTTTCCTGACGGTACTTCTTTTCCTGTAATCAGGTCAAGAAGTGCACTCGCACCTGCCTGACCGGTAAGATATCCATGAAGAAGCGCGGTCAACTTATCCAGCCATGGCATTTTTACTGCTGAACCCGCAGACATCACGCCAACCACATTAGAATTTAGAACTGCCAGCTCTTCCAGTTCTCGGATCTGATATTCCGGGATATCCATAGAAGTTCTGTCTGCACCCTCAGATTCCGCGATTTCATCCAGTCCGAAGAAGAACAACACAACATCTGCGGCTTTCGGATCCTCTACAACCTGCAGATTATACTTTTTAATCTCTTCTGCAATTGTCTCTACTTTTGTAGCATTTACCTGAGAAGAACCTGCACCCTGATATCTTGGCTTATTCACAAATGGTCCGCGCAGTGCAACCTTTGTTCCATCTTTCAGAGGAAGGATTCCTCTTTCATTTTTCAAAAGTACAGCACTCTCCACTGCTGCCTGATGTGCAATTCTGTGATGAGATTCTTTATCAAAATCCTTCTGCTTATTCTCTTTAAAATAAATAGCAGCCTCGATAATCGGCTCGATTGCCCGGCCGATTTCCTCTTCCGTGATTTTTCCAAGCTTCAGATCAGCAAGCAGTCCTCTGGCAGAGTCCAGACCCGGATTCGGCATTTCCACATTAGACTGGCATTTCACACCTTCTGTATGGTCATTGCTTGCACCCCAGTCGGTAACTACAATTCCGTCAAATCCCCATTCTTTTCTCAGAATGTCTACAAGCAAATGCTTATTTTCGTTTGCATACTGCCCGTTCACTTCATTGTAGGAAGACATGATAGACTTTGCTTTTCCTTCTTTTACAGCAATCTCAAAAGCAGTCAGATAAATTTCACGAAGGGTTCTTTCATCTACTACTGCATTCATAGCCATGCGGCGATACTCTCTGGAATTTACTGCAAAATGTTTGGGACATGCGTATACATGTCTGCTCTGAATTCCTCTCACATAAGCCGCTGCCATTTTTCCTGCGAGAATAGGATCTTCTGAGAAATACTCAAAGTTTCTTCCGCACAGCGGAGAACGTTTCATATTCAGTCCCGGTCCAAGCACTACATTTACACCCTGTGCAACAGCCTCTTTTCCCAGGGCTTCACCGATTTTTTCACCAATGCCGGGATCCCAGCTATTAGCAGTTGTGGCAGCTGCAGGAAAGCAGGTCGCCGGAAGAGAAACATTCAATCCCAAATGATCTCCGGCTCCTTCCTGACGGCGCAAACCGTGAGGTCCGTCTGAAAAGGTAATGGAATCAACCCCCAGCCTTGGAATATCCCTTGATTCCCACTCATTTTTTCCACTTAACAGAGCCGCTTTTTCTTCTATTGTAAGTTTTGAAATAATATCCTTTACTTTCATTTATTCCTCCATCCTTCTTATGGATCTGTCATACTGCCACAACAGCTCCATAAGAAAGAATTCTGTTTTATATCACAGGAGTACCCAAATACTTTCCTGTACTATATGCTATAAAAAGCTTACTCTGCTGCCTTAGCTGCTTTCTTTTTCTTTAACAGATAATGCACAAGTACCAGTATTGCAATGCCTCCGATGACTACACCACCGATTACATTTACTTTCAGGAAGAGCTTATCCATGTTGGAAAGTCCGCCAACCGGATTTTCTTTTCCAGCATAAGCGCCGCTGTTCACAATTGTATACATGATATTCTTACATGCTTTACGCATAGCAAGAACTGCGGTTGCACTCTCGTTTGTAAACTGATTAGATGCGGCATTTCCGTAGCCAAGCATCAGGTCATTTCCATTCCTCATACTGTTTTCAGAGATCATGTATCCGTAAGAGCCATCGTAGTCACTGATTACCATGCCACGGAATCCCCATTCGTTACGAAGAACAGTCTGAAGAAGATCTGAGTTTGCACATGCCGGTACACTTCCAAGCCAGTTATAGGAAGACATACAAGCCATTGCCTGTCCCTCAAATCCCTTCACACAAAGCTCAAATGGTTTCAAATAGATTTCACGCATTGCCTGCTCAGAAACAAAGGTAAGCAGGAAAGATTCACGGTTACATTCCTGATCATTTACTGCAAAGTGTTTAATGTATGGATAAACACCTTTTGCAGCTGCACCGTTTACCTGGTTTGCCGCCAGATATCCTGCAAGCACACCATCTTCGGAGTAATACTCAAAGTTACGTCCGGAGAATGCGGAACGATGTGTGTTCATAGCAGGTCCGTACCAGCCATAGTTCTGTACGTCTGCAAATTCCTGTCCCATAGACTCTCCTGCCTCATAAGCAAGCTGCTTGTTCCATGTCTGAGCCAGTAATACTTCACACGGATATGGAGTACCATAAGTTTTTGTTACAAAGTTGTTGAGTCCTGCGGGGCCGTCACAGTCAGAAGTTGCAATCTTGCCAACTGATTCGATTTCGGCTGTCTGCCATCCGCCTACGTTAATCATGGTTGCCATATCTTCAAAGTTTAACTGTTCCAGCAGTTCTTCCCATTTTTCATCATCGTAGTCGACACCTTTAAGATCAAAGAGTGTCAGACCATTGTCTGCACCCATTACAGGCATTTCATCATCTGAATTGTCATATTTGCTGCTGTCATAAATACCAAATGTATTTTCTTCAACTGCTGCACGCAGCTCGTCAGACATTGCATACTCTGTAGGTCTTGCCCAGGAAGCCCCGGCATTTTTGAAACCATCTGCACGAGAAAGCTCAATGAAATCTCCGCGTGTATAATCGTTAAATACATTTACTGGTGTTGTTTCATCTGTAGAACGTCCGTCTTTGCTGTAGTCAATGTCTTCATCAACTGTAAATTTCTCTTCTGCAACTACTGTATGAGAATCAGAACGTACAGAAATTGTATATTCTCCGGCTTCAAGAATATATCCGCCGCCTGCAACCTTGATTTCACCGGAATCATAGGATGCCATATCTTCTTTTGCGATTTCAAAAGAAAGTGTCTGGGCTTTACCAGGCTCCAGAAGATCTGTTTTCTCAAATTCAATCAGATTTACAGAAGCCTTTTCAATACCACCATTTGTATAAGGCGGTGTGTAGTAAATTTCTACAACATCTTTACCTGCAACATCACCTGTATTCTTTACTTCCACCTCAAAGGAAACGGTATCGCCATTGTCCTTGAAGTTTGCCATTGTTTTTTTAAAAGTAGTATAGCTCAGACCATATCCAAACGGATACTGTACGCTGTTTTCGTAGTCGATCAGACCTTCCTCTGCAGCTGTCTCATAGAATTTGTATCCAACGTAAATGCCTTCTACATAATTTACAAAAGAAATATTTCCCTTGTAAGAAGCATCTGCTTCCAGTGCCTGTGCTTTCAGGTCATCCACATTATTGTACGGGAAGTTTCCGATATTGTTGATATAATGTGTGGAAAGCAGATTTTTTACATAAGTGTCTGCGGTTTTGCCGGATGGATTCACAGAACCGTTGAAAATCTCACCCAGTGCTGCAAAACCGGTTGAACCACCGCCAGGAGCAAGAATCACTGATTTAATTTGTTCGTACTCATCTACCCAGCCAAGTTCCATTGCATTGTTTGCATTAATAATTACAATTATATTATCAAATTCAGAGCAGACCTTATCTACCATCTGCTCCTCTGTTACGGAAAGTTCCAGATAATGTTCACCTTCCTCAAAGTCATCATAAGAACCATTATTGGTATAAGAAGCATTCATATAACGCCAGTTTGCCGGGGCATTGGAAGTAGCCAGGCCCTGATTGTATGTACCTTTAATTACGGCATTCATATCTGTCGGAAGGTCTGCACCCTCACCGCCCGGACGTCCGATCACAATAACTGCTGTATCAGAAAAGTCTTTTGCTTCGTTCATCAGCTCGTCTGTGTAATGACTCATATTAGGCTCCGGCAGAGACCAGTCCTGTGCGGACATGGAAATGCCTGGTCGCTGATCATAGTAATCTGTGTACATCTTGGAAAGGTTTGCATTTGTCTTGTATCCTGCATCCTGCAGAGACTGTAAAATACCAATCGCACCTTCAGAATGGGAACCGGCGGAACCAGTTCCTCCGAATATCGGATTAGTGGAATCCCATCCAAATACGTTCAGAGTTGTTACATCAGAAGACAAAGGAAGAAGTCCTTCGTTCTTTACCAGAGTTATACCTTCTTCTCCGATTTTCTTTATTGTTTCTTTGCTGTTTGCAATTGTTTTTTCTGAGAATTCTGCTTTTGATGCATTCAGAAAACCAGATACATTTGAGTACATCGGACCATAGCAAATAGAATTTACAATGATCAGAATGGCTAAAAGAAATGCCATCAGAGCTTCCAGACGAATTACATGACGGAATCCTTTTTTAGCAAAGTGAGCAAGAACCATAACTACAACCAGCGCAATGACTGCACCTACGATTCCGTAGATATAGCCTTCAAGCTGTGTAAGATAAGAGAGCAGGTCTGCTTCACTAACACCCAGACTGTACATAAACGGTCCCAGAAGTTTTATCAATAAATCAACCATTTTTTTCTCCTTTATCATTCACGTAACTGTTTAGTACACAGTTACGATTCATAAACCATGTCAAACGGATATTCAAAATAAATCCAGAAACCCGGCAAAGATTTCTCTCTGCCGGGCCATATACTGAGCATTGACCAAGGCTTAGCTCAATAAATTATTTGTTTGCTTCTGCATATGCAGCATAGTCAAAATTCTGGATTTTGGTAAGTGGTTCAGCTGTGTATTTAGCAGTACGCTCATCTTCAATCTTGCCGGACCACTTCAGACCAAATGCAAAATCATAAGTATTTCCTGCTGCATCTGTATAACATTCCATATCACGAGGAACATCTTCTAACTGTGCTTCAACAGCTTCCATGGATGCAGGCTGCTGGAATACAAGGAGACCGCTCGGCTCTGTCTGTCCCATGATTACTTCTGCAACAACATCTTCACGCTGCATGTTATAGTTTACAAGGATAACGTCTGCCAGAGGTTCTACTTCGTTCCAAACCATGCCGCGCTCCATCTTCATGGATACGATCACCGGAACATCACCAGCTGCATCTGCTGCATACTGAAGAGCTTCCAGATCGCCGTAGTTTGGAGTTTCATGAGCTGCTACACCTTTGTAAGAACGGTTTTCTTTTGTTCCGTTTTCCAGAGCTTTACCGCTGATGGATACTTCGCGTGCTGTCTCAGCTACATATTCACCGTACTGCAGATTTGCCGGATACCAAACCTGTTCTGTTCCTTCAGCAACCGGTTCTCCACCAAATGCACCTGTCATAAGAGCTTCATAAGAAGGAGTATATGCTCCACTCATACCAATCAGTGCATAATCACATGCTGCGATTTCTTCTGCTGTTGCACGAGTCAGGTCGTCTTTTGTATAAGTCGCATTTCCGTCGGCATCTGCTTCACCTGTAGGATCGCCAAGAGTATCTGTTACAACGTTGAAGTATTTTCCAAGTTTCTCAATATCCATACCTGGAGTCCAGCTTGGAGTTCCTTCGGAAATACCACTCATCCATGTTGCACTGAATCCTGTATTATATACATATGGTACATATACAGTTGGTTTTTCGGAAACAGCACCATCTGCACTGATTGTTCCGTCATTTTTAATCATAACAACAGACTGTCTCTGTGTTCCCATTGCATATTCTGTTGCAGAATCACTTGCAATAACAGAATCTGCATAAACAGAATCACTGTATGGCTGCTCGAACATCTCAAGGTTCATCATGGTTCCGACAAATTTTTCCGCTGCTGTTCTCATAATCTCATCTGCTTTTTCCTGTCCGTCACGTTCTGCAAGAACACCATAAGCTGCTTTTGCAGTATCCACATCACTGTAACCGCCAAGAAGATTTGCGCCTGCTTCCCAACTTGTTGCGATACGATCCGGCTCTTCAAGAGACTCTGCTCCCCAAACACCCGCAAACTGATATACACCCCAGTCAGTAATCTTCAGTCCGTCAAATCCGCCTTCATCCAGCATATTGTTCAGGTATGGGTTGTAAGCACCTGCCCACTCACCGCCGATTGGGTTACCTTCGCCATCAACATCGATTGCATACTGAGTCATGATTCCGGAAGTACCTGTCTTTCCTGGCAGATTGAATACTCCGTCAAAGTAAGTGATCAGATGTGCTTCCAGATTATTTCCAGGAAATACTCCGTAACGTCCGCCGTTTGCGTGGTCATCACGTCCGCCTTCTGTAGAACCTGCTCCTGCAAAATGCTTTGTAAAGCAGTAAACAGATTCATTTCCCCAGCCAAGCTCTTCGCCGTTCTCATCGTAAGTAGACTGCATTCCATTTACATAAGCTGTTGCAATATCCAGTGTAAGCTGTGGATCCTCACCATAAGTACCGCCTGCACGTGACATGATCGGAGAAGCAATATCTACTTGCGGTCCAAGGAGTGCAGATACACCTGCTGCACGATACTGTTTTGCTGTTTCCTGACCAATTTCAGCAGCCAGATCAGGATTCATGGTAGAAGCCAGGGAAAGTGTCTCAATCAGGCCGGAAATATTAGCCGGGTCGATAGAAATCATAGCCGGGATACCATAGAAACTCTTCTCAGCTACTTCCTGGATTGCGTTTGCCCATTTAGCATGAGCTGCGCCACCTTCAGAAATTTTACGTGTAACACCTCCACGTCCGCCCTGCATCAGGTATGTATAAGAACCATCATCTTCAGCCAGCGGCTCTGTTGTAAAGTCGCCCCAGCCGCCGTGTGTCAGAACTGCTGCGATTTCCTCGCCCTGCATCTGAGATGCCAGATCCTTAGCACGCTCTTCTGTAGAAAGTCTCCAGTCTTCATATGCATCCAGTTCTCCGTTCTGGTTCATATCTTTGAATGCATATCCGTCTACTTCAAGAAGTTTCACACCGGATGTCTGTGACAGACCAAGTGTGTCTCCTCCTTCGTTCTCAACCTTGATCCAGTTATCATCTGTAACAGTAATTGTATATTTTGCATCTGCGCTTGGAACAATTCCTCCAATGGCATCTTCTGTTGCAGCTTCTGCCTGTTTGTATGGATCATCTGCATTTGCTGCCTGCTTGTACGGATCGTCTGCATTTGCTGCCTGTTTATATGGATCATCTGCATCTGCTGCCTGTTTGTACGGGTCATCTGCATCTGCTGCCTGTTTGTA
>ERZ781272.265-NODE-265-length-53371-cov-3.887932_pt1 | contig 53371 bp, 39 predicted proteins | sample MGYA00375850_ERZ781272 | MGnify/ENA primary metagenome ERZ781272 (study PRJEB29790, sample SAMN06051246) | human gut metagenome | host: Homo sapiens | place: USA: Cincinnati, Ohio | collected 2013-06-21 | study: EMG produced TPA metagenomics assembly of the Gut...
TGTATGGTAACCAAAACAGTTTGATCCTTCTTCTATTCCTCTATGAAGGTGCTCTAAATGCTCTTTAATAAAGTCGATTCTATAATCATCCTCTATTATTCCATCTTCATTTTTATATCTATCTTCACCCTCTACGCCCATTCCATTTTCAGAAATGTACCAAGGAATGTTGTTGTAATTATTCTTTAAATTCATAGCTATATCATGCATTGCTTCAGGGTAGATTTCCCATCCTCTATATGGATTCATTCTTCTTCCTGGCATTTCATAATTATCAAAATATTTATCTGGCATCCATCCATTCGATTCATCAAATGGTGTTTCTTTAGCTTTAACTCTTCTTGGTTGATAATAGTTTACTCCTAAGAAGTCAATTGTGTTATTTTTGATTATTTCTAATTCTTCTGGAGTTGATTCCCATATAACATTATCTTTTTCAAGAACTTTTACTAATCTTTCAGTAAAGTGTCCTTTTATAGCTGGATCTAAGAATGAATTGTTAAAGAAATCTTCTGTAAATTCTGATGCCTTAACATCTGCTTCATCTTGAGATCTTGGATATGCAGGAGTTAAGTTAAGAATAATACCTATTTTTCCATCCTTAGCAACTTCACATTTTCTAAATTCTTCGATAGCTTTTGCAGAAGCTAGATTTATATTATATAAAACTTGAACTGCTTTCTTTCCATCAACTATCTTTGGATAATGGAATTGATATAAATATTCACCTTCAACAACAACCATTGGTTCATTAAATGTAGTCCAATACTTAACCCTATCTCCAAATAACTCAAAACATTTCTTAGCAAATACAACAAATAAATCTACCACTTTTTTAGATTCCCATCCGCCATATTTATCATATAATTCAACTGGTAAATCAAAGTGATGTAAGTTCATAATTGGAATTATATCATTTGCAATAAACTCATCAATTACTGCATTATAAAATCTTACTGCATCTTCATCTACTTCTCCAGTTTCAAAATCCTTTATTAATCTAGTCCATTGAATAGATGTTCTTAAACTATTTAACCCAATTTCCTTAATTAACTTTATATCTTCCTTATAGCTATTATAGAAATTTGATGCTACGTTTGGCCCTATGCCATTAAAAAATTCTTGTGGAGCTATATCAAACCAGTGATCAAATACACTTGCATGTTTCTTATTAAATCTTCCCTCAGATTGTGGTCCTGATGTTGCTGATCCCCACCAAAAGTTTTCTGGGAACTTAAATTTTATACTCATTTTATTCCTCCAAATCTTAACGTTATTTAAATCTATATAATTTATTTAGATTATTTATTTAATTATTAATTAAATCCATTATCTATACTAAAGCATAGCTGCTCCTATAAGTCCTGCATTATCACCTATTTTTGCAACTCTTATATCTACCATATTAGGATCTGCTACTTTACCTTTGACAGCTTCAGTAACTAAAGGTATCAGTTCTTTGTTATTAATTGGAACTGCACCACCTAAAACAATAACTTCGGGATCTACTACAGTAATTATATTAGCTATACCAGTTGAAATATTATCTATCCATTTTTCTATTATTTTAACTATCTTTTCATCTTTTTTATTATATAAATCAAAGACTTCCTTAGTTGAAAGTTCTTTTGAACATTCTGCGCTAGCTATTCTTGCTATATTCACACCACTACATTGTCCTTCTAAAGAACTCTTATTTAATCCTGGCTGAATATAACTATCTTCATTAATAATCATGTTATAAATCTCAGCAGCCTGACTATGTGCTCCATTAACTAATTTTTTATCTAAAATTAATCCTCCACCTACGCCAGTAGAAATTGTAATATAAAATACTGACTCAGCTTCTTTTGCCGCACCTACAATTGCCTCTGCAAGACCAGCAACGTTTGCATCATTATTAACTTTAACTGGAAGATTTAATTGTTCACTTAAGTATTCTTTAATATTGAAGTTTTCCCATCCTTTTAAATTAGGGGGATTAAGAATCTTTCCTACTTTTAAATCTAATGGACCAGGTGCTCCAACACCTACTTTTTCAACTTCATATTCTTTCCATTGATTTTTTATATGATCTACAAGCTTATTTAAATTGTGTTCAGCTCCATTAACAACTTCATTAGACGTTTTGAATGTCTCTATTACTTCCCCTTCTTTAAAAATAATAGCTGCTCAAAGGTTAGTACCGCCAATATCTATTCCTATAAAATATGACATTATAAACACCTCATCAATTTTTGATTTAATTTCTATTTTTCTACTACGCTTAATATTTCTTTTTCTTCATTTTTTATATTTGGAACATAACTTTTTAATAATGTGAAGTTTCCTACTAATTCATATTCTCCAAGAGTAGCTGGAATAAATATGCTGTCTCCCATTAATATCTTTTCTTCGCCACCATTGTACTTAATTGCGCCTTCACCATCTACACAAGTAAATAAATAAAATCTTTCTTCGTCGCTTTCTTCTTTTACACTAGTTTTAACTTCATATTTTTGCACTGTGAAAAACTCACTTAAACATAAAATAGTCTTATCATAGTTATCATGTTTCATTGTGATTCCTTGAGTGTTTTTTCCTTCGAGAGAAAAATCTATTACATCTAAAGCTTTTTCAACATGTATTTCTCTACCTCGATTATAATCGTAAACCCTATAAGTTGTATCACTACTTTGTTGAATTTCTGCTATTAATACACCTTCGCATATTGCATGTACTAAGCCACTTTGAACAAAGAAGAAATCGCCCTTCTTTACTTTTATCTTATTTAGACATCCTTCTAATTCACCATTCTCTAATGCCTTTTTAAAATTTTCCTTATCACAGTCTTTTGTTCCAACAATAAGACATGCATCTTCCTCTGCATCAATAACATACCAAGATTCTGTTTTTCCTGAATCCTTTTCTACTCTGTTTGCATATTCATCATCAGGATGTACTTGAACTGATAATTTATCGTTTGCAGTTATTAATTTTATTAATAATGGAAATTCTGATGTATCAATAGTAGTTCCAACTAATTTTTCTTTATATAAATCGATTATTTCGTCAAATCTCTTACCTTTAAGTTCACCATTTATTACAGTTCCTGTCCCATTTTTGTGGCAAGCAATGTCCCAGCTTTCACCTATAACTTTATCTGATGGAACATTATTTCTAAATTTATTTAAGCCATCTCCACCCCAAATTCTTTCATAATATAAATTTTCAAATTTTATTGGATACATAATAGCATTCCTCCTAAATTATCTTCTTACTTATATAGTATAACGTTTGAATAAAAGTTGCAATATGTTATGTCTTTTAAATTAAAAATAATATTTTTAGTTTAATGCTTATATGTATATTTATGTAATATAAGTTAAATTAAGAGAAGCCATCATGATTTAAAGTTATGTTTTTAAATTAGATAGCCTCAATACTTTTCCTATAAAAAATGTTATGAGATTATATTATAAAATAGTATAAATTATTAATTAACCCATTCGCCATTATTATTAACCTTATATCCATTAATCACTTCATTTATAGCCATTTCTCCATTTTCTTTTAGATAGTACCATCTTCCATTAGTATCCTTAAACCAACCTTTTTTCATAGATCCATCTTCATTTAAATAATACCAGTTTCCATCTGAATTCTGATTCCAACCTACTTTTGTTTCAGCATTTGTATTTACAGCTTTAATATTATCAAAATACATCTTTGATTCTACAGTCCAAGTTCCAGTACTTCCTTGTGGTTTAATTGTATTACACCATATCCCCATTTTTTCTATATTAGCTAAATCTAAAGTTCCTCCATTTTTGCCTTTAAATTCACTAAAAGGTATAGTTAAAACTTTGGCTTCTTTTGTAGCTGCAAATTCAGGAAGAAATACCTCAAAATCTTCACCATTTGAAGTTATCTGTATAACAAGCTTTTGACCATATCCATCTGGCTTACACCATAATCTTAGAGCATCACAGTCTGTCCAGTCAGCTCCAACTGTTCTTGTTATTCCAGCCCATCCTTCTGAAATCTTTTCTGTTGAAATCTTATAATTAAATTCTAGTCCATATTCTCCATTACTATAATTTTCTGTTTTCAATTGTGGTTTAACATAACATCCATCTCCAGAATTTGTGGCCCATACTGCATCTAAAAGATCTTGCTCTCCTATATAACTTTCAAAATCATCTACAACTTTTGGATCTTTATCAGGCTCTTTTATATTAAATAATGCAGTTATAGAATTTAATTTAATATTTCCAGAATATAAATCAATTGTTCCAATTGTCTTACCTATTTTATCTAAAATATTTTGATCTATATATCCACTGTATATATTATTATCTAAATTAGCTTTAATTGTTTCTATTATATCTCCATTCTTATTTTTTATTATAAATTTAATATCATTCGTATACCCTTTCACTGACGCTGTAATTTTTACTGGTTTTAGCATTCTATTTCTAGATGCTGGAGATGTAATAAAACCATAACTATAAGAATCAGTAATTTTAGTATTAACCTTTGTATAATTACCTGTTTGATTTGCAAAGATTGATTTTTCATCATTATAATAATCTATAAATTCGTTTATCATTTCATGACCTTCTGTATCATTAGCCATAAATGGAGCGAAGAAATTTTTTGTATCAAAATTTGCCCATACCATATAATATGGCATATTTGATTCTGATACTATATCAGAAATATCTTGGAACCAATTCTTATTAGGATTTCCAGTTAAAATTGCAGCACCAGTATCAGATATTATTCCAGTTTCTGAAACTGCTGAAAGTTTTTCTTTCTTATCTGCAATTCCTTGTACAAGTTTAATAGTATCTTTAAAGCTTGTCATCCATGGATCTTCTTTTGAATCACTTAATGGAGTAGTATTTTCATAAAAATCAAAAGCTAAAACATCTATAAATTCATCTCCTGGATAACGTGATAAATAATCATCTTCGTCCTCAAATGGCCCATTTGGTGAATATACATATAAAAAATTGTGAACTTCTTTAGTATCTCTTAAATATTCTACAGTGTATCTATATAAGTTTTTATATGCTTCTGAATCACAAAAAGCTTTTCCCCACCAGAACCAGCTTCCATTATTCTCATGAAATGGTCTAAAAAGTACTGGTACTCCTGCATTTTCTAATTTCTTTGCATATTCTGCTACCATATCTAAATATCCAGTATAAGCTTCGTTTAAATCACCTCCTGGCATTATTCTAGAAACCACATCTCCAGTTGTAACATTTGGTGTGTATCCAGAATAATCATATTTACCATCTATCTTTCCTTTTTTAGCCACTTCTGCAAAATTAGGCATATGACACGACATAGCTATAATTCCACCCTCTTTTGAAGCATCTATTCCGAGCTCAGCAGCCTTAGTAATAAGATCTAGGCCTTTTTCTTTTTCTTCATCACTTAATTGAAGCTCTGCACCTGTTAATGATAGTGAATCTATTCCAGAGATAGCTGCTATTGATCCTGTTACGTCTTTTGTATCTGAATTTGTTCCACTATCCTTAAGAATAGCTTTATGATGAGTGTCATTTTGATGACCATATAAAACTTTATCACTTTTTCCAACACCAATTAAATATGAATATAAGCTCCCAACTTCTTTAATTGCATTTTCATCTACTAACTTTACCTCTTCTTTTGTATCTAACTTAGATACATCAATACTATTTTGTGATTTAGGTTCATTAGTTTTTTCTACATAAACATTTCTATTTTCCTTGTTAAACTTAATATTATCAATATATATTTTCCCATTATAATCTGTATTATTTCCTATAATACTAATTATTATTGAATCTATATTAACACTTTTACTATCAAATTTTATTGTAACTTTTGCTTTCTTTAGACCATTCCCAGCATCTTCTGAATTTTCTAAATTTATATCTGAATAACTATCAGCAGCGCCATTTATAAATAGTTTTGACTTAAAACTTCCAGTTGTCATATTTTGAGGATTATATATAAAATCATAAGTTAAAATATTATATCCATCAAAGTTAATTGGAGAATCTAAAGCCTTTGAGATCTTAAACTCGCTCCATGATGACAAAGCATTATTTCTATAATCTAAATTTAATTCTAATGCATTAGTCAACTTATCATACGAAACTTCCTTGGATCCTGTATAATCATATTCACCCCCATATTTCCATCCATCATCAGAATTATTAAACTTCCAGTCAACGTTTTCAGAGTGAGTATCATCAGCCATTACTAGCATACCTTTAAGATTTATTATTGTACTACTTGAAAGAACTATTGTTAGACCTGCCAATAATTTTAGTATTTTTTTTCTATTCATCAAATTAACTCCTCTCATATATAAAAATTATATTTTTCTTCTAAATAAGAACTGCATAATCATCAGTTCTTATTTAGAAGGTAAAAACAACTTAAAAACTATGATTTTAATATTAACTTTATATTCATTTTCTTATAAAAAGTTACTTTTTTAAATCACTATGATACTAAAACTCCAAGTATGGTTACTTCTCTTTTTCTATTTTCATTTTCTACTTCTATTTCCAGTTTATATTTTTTTATTTCATCACTTTCTTCTAAAATTTCTGTTACAGTCCAATCTCCCCATCCATCTTTAAAATAAGTATCTAACTTAACCTTTTCTTTTCCATTAACTTTAACAGTGAACTTTCCAGCATTATCAGCAATAATTTTTTTGTATAGCAAAATTATATTTTTTCCTTCAACCTCTAAAGTTAATTTTCCATCTTCATTTTCTTTGCCTTCAAATTTCCATCCATCTTGGAATACTTGAAAACCTTCCGAATAATTTTTAAATCCAGTAATTTCACTTGGTTCTATGTCTCTATTGTTTAATATTTTTCCATTAATATATCTATCTCCAAACACACAGTCTTTTTCTAATGTATCATCAGTTATTTCTATATATTGTCCACCTTTATAATCATTTGAATATATATTTTCTAAAAAATTTATTAAGAGTGTAGCAATTATATTATGTCCATCATCATTTGGATGAACTTCATCTGTTAATAAATCTGACCATTTTAGATTTTGACTCTTCACTATCTCACAAGCAGAATCTCTAAAACTTATCATTGGTAAATTATAATGTTTCCCTATTTCTATTTGTTGCTCTTGATAGTTAACTCCATTTTCCATTGTCATAAAAACTTCTATAACTGCTGGTTTACCTGGACTACTTAATAATTTTCTTATTTCACTTTCATAAGAAACTTTACATGTATAGCTATCATCATCATTTACAGCAGCATCTACGAAAATTATATCTGGATTCTTGCTTATTACTTGCCTCTCCGCTCTATGAACTCCAATAAGGGAACCCGTAGCTCCTACTCCTGCATTTATATGCTCTACCTTCACATTATTAAATTTCTCTTCAAACCATTTTGAAACTAATTCAACATAGCATTTTTCATGAACAGTAGAATTGCAGCCTTGGGTTATAGATCCACCTAAAAATGCTACTAATATATTTTCTCCATTTTTTGCCTTATTAAATAGTTTTAATATTCTTGATATATCACCTTTATTTACCAAAGATTTTTTTATTAATTCATTATTTAATTCAATACTCATTTTTTACTCCTTCTACAAATTCACACTATATTTTAGCTATTTATGAATTTTATCTAATACACTCCATAAAAAAATTGCAGTTAGCTTTCTTTCAATCATAATTAAAAAACATCCTATTCAATCTTAAAACGTTGTATCATCTTGTTTAATGTTTCAGCTTGTGCTGTTAAATCTTGACTTGCACATGCACTTTCTTTAGCCGTCTCGGAATTCTCCTGGATTATTTCTAAAATATTTATAATATCATTATTAATTTGTTCTATTGATGTAGCTTGTTCTTCTGATGCTGAATCAATTTCTGATACAAATTCTGTAGCCTTTTTTGTATTATTTACTATTTCTAATAATGACATGGCTGTATCTTCTGCTAATTTCTTACCACCATTAACTGCTTCGATACAATTTTTAATAAGATTACTAGTTTGAGTTACTGCATTTGCACTTTCTCCTGAAAGCTTTCTAACTTGATCTGCTACAACTGCAAACCCTTTTCCCGCATCTCCAGCTCTTGCTGCTTCTATTGCTGCATTTAAAGCAAGGAGTTCTGTCTGTGATGCTATATTATTTATTGTATTTATAATATTATTAATATCTCTTGATGCTGATTCTATATTTCCCATAGATATAAGCATTTCTTCCATTTTCATATTACATTTTTCTATATCACTTCCAAGACTGATTGTAATATCATTGGTATTCTTAGCATTTTGAGCATTACTTTGAACCTGCTCATTAATTTCATTCATATAATACGAAAGTTTTTCCACTGAATCAGTCTGTTTTACTGATCTTTCAGATAATATCTGTGCTGTATTTGCTACCTGTTCACAATTTAAATTTACATTGCCACTAGTTGTTTTAATATTAGTAAATACATCTGACAATGACTTAACAATATTATCTAATGATTGCTTTATTTCAATGAAATTCCCCTTATAGTCTTCATTTGTCGATGTTATTAGGTCTCCTCTGGAAATATTCCCTAAAATTATAGATATTTCACTGATATACGCTTTTAAATTGTTAATCATCTTTGAGAATGCAAAAGCTAACATTCCAAACTCATCTTTTGATTCAATATCTACAGATACATCTAAATTTCCATCTGCAATTTCTTCTGCAACTTTTCTCATAATATCTATTGGCTGACTTATCTCTTTAGTTAAATTTTTAGATATTACTAATACAAGTGCACTTGATGCAATAATTGCTACAATTACGCATATAATACTTATTGATTTTAAAATCATTAATTCATCTGCAAGTTTATTGCAATTATCTATCTTCTTTTGAAGTAAAAGCGAAATATCACTTGATATTTGATTCATTATAGTTGTTCCTTCACTTCTAAAAAGTGCTAATCCGTCATCTTGCCTTCCACTTAAACTATATATTACCACTTGATTCCTAGTTTGTTTGTACTTTGCTAAATTAGTTCTTATTCTATTAAATATATCTTTTTCTTCACTAGTAACCATATAGTTTCCAATTGAATCAAGAGAACCCTCAATAACATCTAATGAAGTAACTAATTCCTTCTTAATAGACTTTAATTCTGATTCATCTTTTATAAATAAAATATCTCTAACTAATGTATTTGTTTTTTCTATCTCGATTCCTAATTTTCCGATATCTCCTTGAGACATTCCATACTTAAGTAAAGCAGTATTGTATTCACTACTTGTCTTTTGTAAAAATATCAATCCTACTACTCCTGCCATATTACTAAGAATAGAAATTATTATAAATGATATTAACAACCTTTTTTTAATTGGCATATCTCTAAAACTTTTGCTACTTTTTAGAATTATTTTTCTACCACTTCTTTTATATTCACCATTTTTCTTTGTTTTCTTAGTTAACTGAGCCTTTTTCATATGACCTCCATTTTCTCTATTATGCACTAAAAACAGTAAAAAGCTCTAACCCCAAGCTATTTACTGCTTTTATATTAAACTTGCATTATTCTTTTAATTACAATCTTCCTTCGGTTTCATCTAATCCAATAAGCTCATTATGTTCTTTTATAAATTTTACTGTTTCATCTACTGTAGTATAAGCTAATCCCACATAAGTATCTGCGGCTCCATAATATATTGCTATTCTTCCTGTTTCAGCATCTGTTAAAGCTGCGCATGGGAACACAACATTTGGTACAAATCCACGTTCTTCATACCATTCTTCTGGAGTCATCATTAAGCTTCCAGCTCTGTATAATACTTTAGATGGACATTCCTTATCTAGTATTGCTGCACTCATTGAATATACAAATCCATTACATGTACCTGTTACTCCATGATAGAATATAAGCCATCCTTCATCAATTTCAATTGGAGCTGGACCACAACCAATTTTAACTGATTGCCACCATCCATTTCCTCCTTTTTGCATTACAATTCTGTGTTCACCCCAATATTTTAAATCTGGACTCTTAGTTAAGAATATATCTCCAAATGGAGTATGTCCATTATCACTTGGTCTTGATAACATTACATATTTTCCATCAATTTTCTTAGGGAATAATACGCCATTACGATTAAATGGAAGGAATGGATTTTCAAGTCTTACAAAAGTCTTGAAATCTGTTGTTCTTGCAATTCCAATTGCAGCTCCATCAAAGTCACCACACCAAATTACATAATATGCATCTTCAACTTTAACAAGTCTTGGATCATAAGCATAAAGTGGTTGATAAGGCTTTCCATCTTCATCTACAAAATTTATTCTTTCTTTATCAAAGTCCCAATGTATTGCATCTTTACTATGTCCTAAATAAATATGTGGTCTTCCATTTATAGTTTCTCCCCTGAATACTCCAATGAATGCGCCTTCATAAGGCACTACAGCACTATTGAAAATTCTCGCAACACCTTCTACAGGATTCCTTCCTATTACTGGGTTTTCAGTATGTCTCCAAATTGCTCCATTAAAACCTTCTGGCTTTTCTTGCCATGGTATATTGGGTAAACTATCACCTATTATCTTGCTCATATTTTTATCTCCTCTTTATATAAATATTTTATCTGAAATAACTTTTAAATTATTCTCTTTCAATCCTAATATTAAAAATGATTTAACTTATACTATTCTTTTACTGATCCTGAAACAAGTCCACTATATATTTGCTTTTGTAATGTTAAGAAAATAATTAATGTTGGAATCATTATTATAATTATTCCTGCTGAGATTATTTCCCAATGTGACCCATAAGGACCTTTAAATTTAAATAATGTTGTTGATAATGTTAATAAATCTGCTTTTGGCGTATAAAGGAATGGTGTATAGAAATCATTATATATGCCTACCCCTTTAGTTATTAATACTGTTACTATTGCTGGTGAAAGCAATGGGAGTATTATCTTAAAAAATATTTGAAAATAATTAGCTCCATCTATTATTGCAGATTCATCTAATGAAATTGATATATTATCAAGGAACTGTAAGAATATATATATAGTCATTATATCTGTTCCTAAATAAAGTATAATTGGTGCTAGTCGTGTATTAAAAAGTCCTAATGCTGAAATTATTTGGAATGTTGCAACTTGTGTTGCTATCCCTGGTATCATTACTGCAACTAAAAACATTCCATTTACAAATTTACTGAATTTAGATTTAAATCTTGAAAATATGTAAGCAGCCATTGAACCTGATAAAACTGCTCCTGCTAATGAGAATACAAGTATTATTGTTGTATTTTTAAATCCGGTAAGCATATCCCCATCTTTAAATACAGCTTTAAAGTTATCTAAGTTTCCAAATGAATGTGGAAGTGCTAAAACACTTGTAGTTACATATTCTTCACCTGTTTTAAATGCTGCAAAAAATACTGTTAATATAGGAATAATGAAAACTAAAACTAGAAATATAAGTAATGCATATTTCAGTATTCCAAGTGCTATGTTTTTTGGTGTGAGTTTATCCATTTTCATATTCCTAAGCCTCCTTATTTCTGAAAATTAACTTTTGAATAGTTGTTATTATTATACACATTGCTAATAATATCATTGCCATTGCTGAAGCAAGTCCTACCCTATGATTTTGGAATGCATATTTAACAGTTTGTATAATAAATGTCATACTGCCATTTCCTCCACCTGTCATAATATATGGAGTTTCAAATGCAGATAAAGCACCTGTTATTGATAAAAATAATTGTAATCCTAATATTGTTGAAATTCCTGGAAGAACAATGTGCCTAAGTTGTTGGAATTTATTTGCTCCATCAACTCTTGCTGCTTCTATTATATCTGGTGAAATAGATGCCATAGCGGCAGAAAACATTACGATATTATAACCTACATATCTCCAAACAGATACACTTGCCATAGATACATTAATTATATTAGGATCTTTTAGCCAGTATTTTACTAACCCTCCTAATCCAATGGAATTCAAAACTGTATCTAATGTACTTCCTGGTTGGAAAAAGAATATAAAGATAAAGCTAATTGCAACACTATTAATTAATGATGGGAAAAAGTAAACACTTTTAAAGAAATTTGAAGCTCTGCAACCAAAAGAAACTAAATAAGCAACTACTACTGCTAATCCAATTTGAACAAATGATGCTACAAAATAATAAATACTTACAAACATTGGTTCAAAATATTTTATATCACTGAAAATAGTTTTATAGTTCTTAAGTCCAACAAAGTTTCTAGTCTTACTAATACCATCCCAATCAGTAAAACTATATCCAGCCATTGATATAGCGGGTAAATAGGTGAATACTGTAAGTAATACTACAGGAACCATTAAAAACAATATAGAAATTATAATTTTCTGCTTTTTATATGGTAGAGATGAAAAGCTTAATTTCTTCTTTAACTTATTAACAGGATTTGGTTTCATCTCAGTTTTTTGAATATCTGTTGTCATAATAACACCTCTTTACTTTTTAGGTGAAAAGGTGATATCTTTTTTAATATCACCTTTTCTATATCTAATTATTTTCCAGTGGCTTCAATACCACTAACCCATGCTTTATTTAATGATTGCATATACTCATCAAATGTTTGATTGCTATTTCCTAAACCAATTTCAATAATAGTCTTTATCCAAGTACCATCTGCAAGATTTATTAGTGATTCCTTTTGAACTGTATCAAAATCTTGAGCTGATTCAGTAGTTCCTGGAACTGCTTGAACTAATTCTGTATTTTCATCAGTACTTAAGTAATCTGGAAGTTTTGCGCCTACTATAGAAGAAATCATATTAGAATCTTCTGGATATTTCTCCACAAAGTATTTAACAAATTCTTTTGCTAGTTCTTTGTTTTTACTATGAATATTAACGCCCATATTATAATCTGGACTTATTTGTATCATTTGTTTTCCATCATGTATAGCTGGTGCTGGCATAAATTTAATATCATCTGGATTTTTTGATAAAGCTTTAATTTGACCAACAGCCCAAGAGCCTAAACACATTACACCGATTTTTCCATCTGCCATAGCTTGTTTAGAGTATTCCCAGTCTGAAGTCATTGGATCGTCTTCAACTAAGCCTTCTTTAACTGCATCATGTAAAAGTTTTAATGAATCATAGATAGCTGTTCCTGGTAAGAATGTATTCTTATCATAAACAAGTTTATTCATATAGTCTGTATCACCAGCCATTTCTATCTCTATTGTGTTTGAATAATTAGTTAGACACCAGTCTGCAACATAATTAGTATAGTAAGGTATTGCATCTGTCTTTTCTTTTATTAACTTTAGATCTGCTATATATTCTTCTGGAGATGTAGGATTTTTTTCTATTCCTGCTTGTTTAAATACTGCATCATTATAAACAAATCCTATAGCATTAACACCTGTTGCAAGTCCATAGACTGTTCCATCAACGTTTACATTATCTAAATAACCATATTTATCTTTTAATTCATCATATGTTCCCATTGGTTCATAAAAATCTTTGTATTGATTTTTTGTTATGTTAGCTGGCATCATAAGTACATCACCATAGTCTTCTGTACCCATTCTTGTTGAAAGTGTGTTTTGATAATCATTTACCGCTTCAAAGTTTACAGTTACTCCAGGATGTGATTTTTCAAATTCTTCTTTATAAGTTTTAAATACAGCATCCATATCTGTTCTATGTGTTAATACTGTTAATGTTTTATTTCCCTTGCTATCACTACTTGCAGCATCTGTGTTTTCTTTGCCACCACCGCAACCAGCTAGAGTTCCAACTGCTAAAGCTCCAGCCATTAATAAAGCTATTTGTTTATGAAATATCATTTTTCATACCCCTCTTCTATTTTAATTTGAATTTATTTAATTTATAAAAATTTATAAATTATCGTAATTATTAAAGTTTTAGATTTTTTCATTTAAAAGTCTTTTATAATTTTTCCAACTATTTAATAATGTTTTTCTCTATCGCATTCCATGCACAAAAGCTGCTTATAAATGAACATCCTGAAAAACTAAATACTAAAACTACTGGAACTGACATAGGTAAAAATATTATACTTAATACTACCAACAATGAGCATATTAAAAAGGCTATAATTGAATTCTTTATATACATTATTGATAATATAAATGAATTCTTTATTATATGATGAAGTTTCAAATTTACGGATACAACCATTGGATAAGCATATATCCACATCATTCCAGTTATAATAGTTACTACTGCAATTATAAACATCATACTATAATATGAAATTCCTTCTAATTGAAAATAATATAAAAATGCACTTATTATTATTATCAAAGTAAGGCCACCAAATATGCTTAGTATAAATGATTGCTTCCAGTTTTTTTTAAATGCCTGCTTAAAATCGTAATAAATATCTGATGGTTCATCCTTAACCATTTTTACTGTTACTGCAGTCATTGCTCCAATTGAAGGTCCAATAGTAACTATTGGTATACAACTTACTAAGAATATTAAATTTAGCTTTAGCAATGTTGTAAATTCACGACAAAATATATCTATAAAAAGTGCACTTCCTGTTTTCTTAGGAGCATTTCTATCTACTCCTGGTCCAGCCTTTGTGTAATCTGGAAAAAGTAAAGATCTTATTGTCATAACTTATTCACCTCACTAATTACAAATAGTTAAAGTGCTTTCTTTGTCAAATAAATGAACCTTCTCTAAATTTAATGCTAATTCTACTTCTTCACCCACTTCATATTTCTTATTACCAATTGTACGAATTGTAAATTTCTTTTCACCACATTTTACATATATATATGATTCTGCTCCCATAAGTTCAGAAATCTCTACCTTCCCTTTAATAATATATCTCTTTAATTCTTCTTTTTTTTCTTTGTCTATATAGATATCCCCCGGTCTTATACCTGCCGTTATTTCTTGTCCAACATATTCTTCTAATTTTCCATCTTTATTCTTATCCTTTGGAAGTAAAAGCTTATGCCCATTAAAGTCTATGTAATAATCATCATCTTGTTTGCCAAGTTTGCAATTAAAGAAGTTCATCTGTGGCATTCCTATAAATCCTGCTACAAACATGTTACATGGATAATCATATAAATTTTGAGGTATATCAACCTGTTGAATATATCCATCTTTCATAACAACAATTCTATCTGCCATAGTCATTGCTTCAATTTGATCATGAGTTACATAAACAAATGTTGTTTGTAGTTGTTGATGTAACTTAGTTATTACTGTTCTCATTTCTCCACGAAGCTTTGCATCTAAGTTTGAAAGTGGTTCATCAAACAAGAAAACCGAAGGTTCTCTAACCATAGCTCGTCCCACAGCAACACGTTGTCTTTGTCCTCCTGAAAGTTCCTTTGGTTTACGATTTAATAAATATTCAATATCTAAACTTTTAGCTACTTCTCTTACTTTCTTATCAATTATTTTTTTATCTTCCTTACGTAACTCCATACCAAATGCCATATTTTTATATACAGTCATATGAGGATATAATGCATAATTTTGGAATACCATAGCTATATCTCTATCTTTTGGAGCTACATCATTAACTAAAGTATCTCCTATATACATTTCTCCACCTGTAATATCTTCAAGCCCCGCTATCATTCTTAATGTTGTAGATTTTCCACATCCTGATGGTCCAACTAAAACAACAAATTCTTTATCATTAATTTCTAAATTTAAATCTTCAATAACGGTTACATTACCTGGATAAGTTTTTACAATATTTTTAAGTGATATACCAGCCATAATAAGCCTCCTTATAGATTCATAAATATAATTTTTACTTTGTTTTCTTCTATATCTGTTGTTGTTAAGTTAATTATATTTTTGAAATAGAGCTATGTAAACGTTAGAGGGCATTTGAGTGAATTTTAGTTTATATATAGTAGAATTTGTTTATCCTTTTCTTTAAATCGGTATAAAAGTATAATGAATCTGTTTAATCCTGTTAATACTACTAATGTATTTCTATACATAATATAAAAATGAGCTTAAAGTTAAATATATTGGATAACCCAAATATAAAACTTATAAGCTCATTTCTATAATCTTTACTTAATTATAAACTTTTATTAAATTTCACTTTCTGAAATATTCACTTATTATTTTTTCTGCTTTTTTATATTTAATACTATAATCTCCATATAATTTTTCCTGCTCACTTAATGGCGATTTCATAGGCCAATCCCAAAAACAAAATCCATTAATAAAATCTTTTTTAAATGATTCCTCCAAAAATTCCTTATAATACTCATACTGCTCATCTTCTGAACTAATACCATCTTTAACAACAGTCCAGTCATTTGGATTTTTATTAGCCCCTAAAGTTGATGGACAGCCACCTTCAGCAAAAAAGAAAGGTTTATTATATTTTTTTATTACTTTTTCAATTCTTTCAAGCTCTTTACCTATTGTATTTTTAGGATAATATCCAGATGAGGATATATAATCTAAGGCATCCCACCATTTAACATTATGCTCTTGATACTTATCACAGTTATATGTCAATTTACCACTATATACTTTTCTTAACTGCCTTATTAACTCTCTCCACTCATCTTCTCTATGATCTGTTCCTACTAATTCACATCCAATAATGATCATATCAACCTGATTTTCTTCACAAAACTTACCATAAAATAATAAATATTCATAATAATTTTTAAACCAATCACTCCATTTGGGTTCACATGGAACATCTTCATCAAAAAATCTAATATATGCCCTCCAATACCCATCACTAACATTAAGCATTGGTTTTACTATTGTTTTTAAGTTCCTACTTTTAACATAATCTATTAATTTTGAAAGTTCTTTCAAGTTAGGCATATGAGAACCTTTCCAATTTATATTTGTTGAATAGCAATGTTCTTGATATGCAGAAAAGGCAAACGTTATTGTATTTACGCTACATTTTTCAACTTGATAATCAATTTCTTCTTTAACACTTTCAAATCTAAAATCATTTTTCCAATTCCATGTGATAAAATTAAAACTCTTAATCTCAAATTTATTATTCATCTTTAACTCTCCTTAAATATATAATTTTATAAAATTTAACTATTTATTAATAATCAAAACTATATATTTTTCAGATAATTCTTGTCTATATTTTACTTAAATAAACAATATTTTTATTTATATTTCTTATTTATAGTTTACTTTTTGCTAATTATCGCGTTGTTCCCTCCATTCACTATTCATATCTTCTCTTAACTTTTCTGGATTTTCTGAAGTTATATAACTTTGTATAAAACAATAATTTAACCCAACACTATTTTTCAAAGTATAGTATTTATTATATATCTTTCTATCTTCATCAGTTTCATTTAAAAGTTTATCTGACTGAAATTTTACTGGCAAATTAAACTCATTTAGATTATTTAACACTTCCTTAGTTCTTTCACTTTCTTTTGAGTTTGACATTATATTCACCGCTTTTACATATCTATCTTCTTCAAATAAATATTTTAAAAATTCTTTTGCTGCTTCTGGATATTTAGTATTTTTGTTGATTGCTATCTTATAATCACCTGTCATATTTATCACATTAGTATCTGGTAATGGAAACATGCCAATTGAATCTCTACCCATACCTAAATCTTCTAATTGGTATATAAAATCTGAATTCCATATTATCATAGCTATTTTTCCATCTAAAATATCTTCCTTACATTGTCTCCATTCATAATTTAAAGGATCTTCCTCACAATATCCATTAGAATAAATATTTCTTGCCAAATTTAATGCTTTATATATTGCACTATCATTTCCTAATATATCTTCATTATTTAATAATACACCTTTTTCAAAATTTATATTGTATAGATATGGAATTATATCACTCCACATTCTCATGATCCATGATTGCTTATAATTTAATGCTACTGGTACTATACCATTGCTTTTTATTTTATTACATACATCTAAAAATTCCGCTTGATTTGTTGGAAGTCTACTTATCCCCAACTCCTTAAAAATATCCTTATTATATATTACTCCATGCCAAGATTCAGATGTTGTTAATGTATATAACTTTCCATCAGTCCCCACCCCTGATGAATAGTCATATACTTTTTCTTTAGTAATTCCTAAATCATCTATGGGTAAAAAATATTTATAAAATTCTTTTCTTTGTATAACTGATGGAACTAATGTTACATCTGCCATATCTCCAAGAGATGCCTTTCTCTCCAATATTTCTTCTGCATCACCAATAAGCTCTAATTTTACTGTCACATTGGGGTGAATTTTTTCAAATTCTTCTATTAATTTGTTAAGTTCATCACTTTTATCTGTTCTATTGCTAACAAAACTTATATCCCCTTGTAATTCATCTTCATTTTTATCTGTATAATGCTTTTGAACCTTATTTAAAGCTATAACTAAGGGAATGAATAAAATCACAAAAATTATGCACCATATTTTGTTAGAATTTTTTAGACTTTTCATTAACTTTACCTCTTTCATAAAATAATAACGTTTGTCTAATCCTCTTTATTATTTCTAAAATTATTCGGCGTTGTTCCAGTTATTTTTTTAAATGCTCTGCCAAAACTTATAGAATCATTATATCCTACCATTTTAGCTATTTCATATACTTTTAAATTTGTAGTTACTAATATCTCTTTAGCCTTTTTTATTCTGTAATTAGAGAGAAATTCATAAAACCCCTCCCCTATTTCCTTTTTAAAAAGTTCAGACAAATAATTTTGACTTAAAAAAACCTCATCTGCTACATCTTTTAATGTTATATTTTTATTAAAGTTATTTATTATATATTCTTTTGCCAGCTTTATAACGTTTATATCATTAGATTGATTATCATCTCTTTCAAATATCTCTGCTAATTTTGTTTCATTATTTAAAAAATACGTCTTTGGTTGCATATTATTTAATATCTTTTCTTTTACATTTCTAACTAAATTAGATTGTTCTCTAAGCTTCCATACTTCATCTGTTGTTTCTAGAACATACATATTAATTTTATTTTCTATGAAAGAATCTGCTTTTTCTACTATGCTTTCAATTATTTCATTAAAATCATTATACTTTTTATTATTTATGTAAAATATTGTATAAATAATGTTTTTATAATAAAATGAAGAATTTTCTATATTTGTATGCTCTTTAACAACTTCTTTTATAAAAGCTGTTACTAAGTTTATGCTTTCATCATTCCTATCAACCACAATCATTTTATAAACATAATTTTCATCTAGTTGCATATTTCTTAATAATGGATTATCATTTTTCTTTCCAAGTTCTTTATTAGAAAATAATATACTTTTGAAGAAGTCTTTCTTTAATATCTCAATTGATTTATTAAATAGTATATTATCGTTCTTATTATGGTTTATTTTTTCTTGGACTTCTTGAATAATGTTCTTTAACTCGTCTTTTTTAATCGGTTTCAACAGATAGTTAAATGCGCCAAATTTCATAGAGTCTCGCACATAATTAAACTCATCATATCCACTTAATACTATAAATAAAGGTGGTTTTTCTAGTTCTTTTATAGATGTTTCTATTAATTCCACTCCTGTCATTAAAGGCATCTTTATATCTGTTATAACTAAATCTATATCTTGTCCATGTTTTTTTAAATAATCTAGTGCGAGAGCTCCATTTTGGAAACTACCAACTACTTTATAATCATCATTTAACTTCTCCACTATTTTTGATAATCCTATTCTAATTATATTATCATCATCAACAATTGCTATTTTCATTGCTCCTCCTAAACTATTAAACAATAATTTTATAAAACCTTAATAAAATAATAGCATTGATTATTAATAAATATATACTATTATTCTTATAATAGACTCTTTAATATTGAATAAAAAAAATATATACTATATATTATGATTATAATTCAAAATTTTATTATTTAAAATAATTTTTTATTTATCATGATATTATAGGTGATTTTATGAAATTCTTAAAAAATGATTTATCTATAAAAAAGCTGACATTACTTATTTTTATTATTATGTATGTATTATTTTTTATAGTTACAACTTTAAATCTGTATTCATATTCAGAATATGAATTTGCTAAAACCGAAAAGCTCATAAAAAATTTCAATATAAGTTTAACAAAGCAAATAAATCAAAAAATAGATACAGTTCTAGATGTTTCTAAATATCCGTTAATCATTCCTGAAATAGATACTGTAAATAAAATTTTGCAATCAGATAAACCGTATTCAATAGACGAATATAATTATTTATTATATCTTTGTGATATGATGCTTATACAAAATGAATCTGTTAATGGTGCTTATATATATAATTTAACCGGTACAGGCGTATATACTTCAAGAAATAATTCTAATGATATTTTAAAAAATCCATCTTTAGAAAAATGGTTTATAGATGCTGTTAATTCTCCTTCTCAAACTAGTGTAACTGATAACATAGATGTTAGTAATATATTCAAATATACTGATTCATCAGATACTAAGTTAATTGCTATTACTAGAAAAATCATAGATTTAAAAACTCAAAAGATTACTGGAATTTTACTATTAACATTACCAACTGATTCAATATTATCTTTATTAAAAGGTGATATTCCATTTAATAATCAAGTAATTTCTCTTTATGATTCTTCAGGTAATTTGATTACCAGTACAGCTCCAAATAAAACACTTGATCAGTACCAAAAATATATTGATAAAATTAATCCTTCCCCAAATATAGAATATATAAATGATAATCTACAACATATAATTTGTTATAATAATCTTTTACCGTATAAATGGACATTGATAACTTCAATTCCTAAGAATGATGCCTATCACATAAGTAGTCTATATATTATTCTTTTTGTTAGTAATCTAATTTTTTGTTTAATATTATTTATTATAATATATATATTCTTTTTAAGAAGAATATTTCAACCAATTGAACACTTAATTGAAAATATGAGTAGTAGAGTTGAAAGAAATCTAAGTTATAGTTTTAAATATAATAAAAATGATGAAATTGGAATATTGGTAAACTCATATAATGATATGAAAAATAGAATAAATAATCTTATTAATATTAACTATAAAAGTAAGATTGAACAAAAAGAGCTTGAGCTTAAACAACTTCAAAATCAAATCAATCCACATTTTATTTATAATACACTTGAGTCTATACATATGATGGCAGAGATTAATGATGATCCTGAAACTTCAACAATGGCTGAATATTTTGGAACAATAATAAGATATAGTATGAATAGACGAATTAATACTGTTAAACTAAAAGAGGAAATAGCTATAATTGAAAATTATATATATCTTCAGCGGATAAGATTTGATACTTTATTTACAATTGAAAATTTAGTAAATGATGATGTCCTTGAATGTGAAATAATTAAAATGATAATTCAACCTTTAATTGAAAATTCAATTTATCATGGTTTAAGTGAATGTAGTGGTGATGGTAAGATTATTATTCAAGCATTACATATAGATAATAATCTTGTTATAACTATTTCAGATAACGGAATTGGAATTGAGGAAAAAAGATTACGATCATTAAATGATTATATTAATGGGAAAAATGAATCATTTAATGGTATTGCTTTAAGAAATATAAATCGACGCTTAAAATTGCACTATGGAAATGATTATGGATTAGAAGTCTTCAGTGTATTAGGTAAAGGAACATCTATGACCTTAACTCTCCCCTATTTAATAAATTAAATATATGACGTAGAACCAAAGTTTAGAGGATAACAACCGAAATTCAATATATGATATGCTCGATTGTAGGGAAATTTAAGCTAAACTTCTAAAGACAAAGGCTGTGCCCAAAACAATTTGCTCCAACAGCAAGTGTTGGACAAATAATTTTGGAACAGCCTTTGTCTAAGAAGTTAAAAGCTTAAATTTCTAAATACAATACTACGCATATCATATATTTAATTTCTTTGTTCTTCTCTAAAATATAGTTTTCAATCAATTGAAGTAACTTATGAAATTACCTATAAACTCAACCTTCCCCCATAAAATAAGAAAAGATCCTAATTGCACATAGCTGCTCTTTGGCATATAATGCTTGGTGCGGTACGTACCTAGCTGTATAGCCCATCTTCATCTACTGATGAAGAGGTTTCTTTTATTGATACATTTTAAAAAATAATAAAATATTAACTTTTTAAATTTTAATATAATTATATATAGCAACGTAACATTGATACTATGAATTTAGATGAAACAAAGAAATAAAGCACTTATGTGGTGCGGTGTCTTGCATTAAAAAATGAAGCTTTAGAATTTTTACATCAATGATTGTTTCAAAATTGTTTGTCCAATTTTATATTGGAGCAAACGTTTTTGAGCACAATCATTGATGTTTGAATTCTTAGCTTCATTTTTGTAGCAAGCGAGCACCATATAAGTGCTTTATTTCGGTTCTTATCCTCTAAACTCTAATTTATTTAGCATTTTATTAGATGTATTAATTTTCCTGCATAGTCTCCATATAAGTCAGTTAGATTTATACCCCCGTTCATAAGTACTCCACCTGAATATATTTCATTTGTTTCTTCATTTCTATACATTGAGTTTTCATCTAATCCTTTTAATTTTATTCTTCTGCTATGATAATTAGGTCTGCCTAAAACTTGAATACATGTAATTAACACTTCATCTTTGTTCTTTGAAACTACTGCCCAAGAATCAAAATTATTATTTTCAGAGAAATTATCAATTCTATAATAGTCACCTTCTCTAACTAAATCATTATATTTATGATACATTGCAACTTGTTTTGGTATCATATTTCTATCTTCTTCTGATATCTTAGTAATATCTAGCTCATATCCAAATGTTCCACTAAGCGCCACATATCCTCTTGTCTCAAAAGGAGTAGTTCTTCCTACTGTATGGTTTGGGCAATCACTTACGTGGGCGCCCATTGCTGATAATGGATAAACCATAGCTGTTCCTTCTTGAATTTTTAGTCTTTCAATTGCATCAGTATCATCAGAGCACCAGATTTGTGGACTATAATATAACATTCCCGGATCAAATCTTGCTCCTCCACCAGAACAATTTTCAAGTAATATATTTGGAAAATCAGTTGTTAATCTGTTCATCATATCATATACTGCGAGTACATATCTATGAAGTATCTCACCATGCTGCTCCTTTCCAATAACACTACTTCCTAAATCAGTAATCTGCCTATTCATGTCCCACTTAACATAAGTTATATTTGCACTTGAAAGAACCTTTTTTATACTTTCATAAATATAATCCACAACTTCTTTTCTGGTTAAATCTAGAACATATTGTTCACGGCATAAAGCTGGGGTACGTCCATCTATATGTATACACCAATCTGGATGTTCTCTATATAAATCTGAATCTGGAGATATCATTTCTGGTTCAAACCAAATTCCAAATTCTAATCCTAATTTATTTACTTCATCAACAAGATATTTCAATCCACCTTTTATTTTATTTTCATTAACAATCCAATCTCCAAGTGAAGAATTATCTGCATTTCTATGGCCAAACCATCCGTCGTCCATAACAAGCATCTCAATTCCAACATTGGCTGCTTCTCTAGCAATTGATAATAGTTTATCTGTGTCAAAATCAAAATATGTTGCTTCCCAATTATTAATCAAAATAGGTCGTTTTTTATCTTTAAATTTTCCTCTGATTAAATGGTTACGATATAAATTATGGAATGTTCTTGTCATTTTTCCTATACCTTCATCGGAATATACCATAACAACTTCTGGAGCTACAAACTCTTCATTAGGTTCTAATTTCCACTCAAAATCACTTGGATTAATTCCCATAAGTACTCTTGTTGTATCAAATTGGCATCCTTCTACTTGTGCTAAAAAATTTCCTGAATATACAAAGTTAAATCCATATACTTCACCAAAATCCTGTGTTGCACTACTATCTAAAAGTGCTATAAAAGGATTATCTTGATGGCTAGATTCTCCTCTTACTGAAGATACTGTCTGTGTTCCATAAGTAACTTTTTTTCTTAAAATATGTCTTTCTCTAGCCCATGAACCATGCAATGAAATCATATCATAATTTAGTCCATCAAAATCTATACACATTGATAGAACTTTTGTAAGATAAACTTCTTCTTTCCCACTATTTTTAACTCTAACACTTCTTGTTATTACATCTAAGCTTTCAAAAACAGTATATATTAAAATTACTTCTAAATTAGCATCTTCATCTAAGCATGTTATTTCAAGACTTGTACATTCATTATTTTTACCAAATGTAGCTGGAAGATCTTTAAGCTCCTTCTTGCCTTCATAAATTTTATGTGAGCAGTATCTAAGTTTACATGTTGTATTTCCATTGAAATCTTTTATTGCTAATGCAGTTTCTCTAAAATCTCCTATACCATGAGTTGAATATTCCATTGGAAAGCTATCATAAAATGATACTCTATCTCTATTATTTTTAGATGGCACATATGGTGGCTCTTCTAAACGTAATAAATAATTAACATTTTCATCAATAATCTTTTTCCCATAATAAACATGACCTATAAATTTTTCTTCATCAACAATTGATATGATATATGATGTATTTTTCGCATCCAACTTAAATATTTTATCATCTTCAAAAAATTTTATGCCCATTGTTATCCTCCTTATTATTAATCTGTATTTCTATAGAAAAGGTTTACTGTACCTTGACGATAATATAAACATTAGTTTTAATCAATGCTATTTTTTAATATCATTTATATTTGTATCAAATACCGAATTTTTGTATATAAAACTCAAAACAATGGGCTGTTGCACAAACTAGAATTTAAGCAAGAGCCCAAATTTTATATTTGGCTGCTCAAGCTTACTCCTATGAACGAATGTGAATAGTGAGTTTCCTTTAACACTTAACCTAAAAATTCTTCAAATCTTGAAACACTATTCTTTTTGCCGATTACTACAATTAAATCATTTTCGGATAAAATACAATCTGGGCTTATCTCAAAAAACTAAAAACAATAAGTCTACTTGGACTTATATTTTTTAATAATTTCATGTTTAATCTCCTCGTTTCGCTCATAATTGAATTCTATTTTTATAAACACTTAATTATCAAAAGCTGATAATTTTCTTATTGCAAAATATCCAATTAAAAATGTTCCTATACTTATTATTATATTTATTCCTGATGGTATTCCTGGAAATACTTCTATAACTGATGCAATAACAAAACCAAGAATTATCAAGTATGTTGGTGCAGTATATGTATTCATTGCTTTCTCTAAAATTCTAGTTGTCAATATTATTCCCAAAAGTACTCCTACACCTAATGGAATTAGATATGGTAAATAGAATTGATCAATTGCCTTCATAGTTTCTTCGTACATTCCTAATACTAAAAGCATATAGGATACACTTATTCCTGGCAAAACTAATGCTACAGCTGCAACAATTCCTGCAATTACTAAAAGCAATATATCAGTTACTCCAATATCTAAATTTACTGAAAATAATTCTTCTGGAATAAGTGAAATCATAAATATAATAGCCATTCCTAATATTGTATATAATATTACTGATAATGATATTTTTTTTATGTCTGCTTTCTTATAAATCATAGGAATTGATCCAACTACTGCCCCCATAAATAAATACATCATTGGAAAAGTAAATGTATCAGTTAAATAAAGCAATGGTTTTGCAAATAATAAAATTCCTATACCTGCCCCTAAAACAAATGTTCCTAAAATTATCATACTTTGTTTTTTATGTTTAAAAAACGAACTTACAGATGTTATTAATTTATCATATATTCCAAGAATCATTGCCATTGATCCTCCGCTAACACCTGGTATAAGCATAGAACCTCCTACAAATAATCCTTTAAGCATATTTAATAAAATATTACTATCCACAATGTTCTCCTTTCTCTTTCTAAATTTATCTATAATATAAAAAGAGGTATAAGCTACCATTTAATAAAGTGTAGATTATACCTCTTTATATTCATTTTCATTAAAAATATTACTCTGCCTTATATTAATAACCGATTTAATGTCTTTCATATTCATATCTTTACTTTCCTCTTAATTAATAGCACTAATAATATTAATTCATTATATCCTATTAAGTCTACTATATCAACAATTAGATTAATGTAATTGTTGATATGTTAATTTTTATAATATTTATAGACTCTCTATTTTATTTTTAAATATTATATAAGTTATTATAATCATTTAAAATATCTTTCTCAACTACCTCTAATAAATCTGATAGATATAATTTTCATCTTTATAATTTTATGTATATTTTATTTAAAGAACTCTATTCCATAGTATCTTAATACCTCACTTGCAAGCCTTTCTCCTGCAACTTTAGATCCTTCTAGATTAGGATGAATACCATCTATACATTGAACATTCCATTCAGATGTATCAATGAATACTGTATTTTCTGTCATTGAGACTACTTTCTTTATTTCTTCTTTCCGCACATTAACAAATGGTAACATCAAAAATATAGTTACTCCACTATATTTATCTTGTATTCTTACTACACATTTTAATAATTCATCTTGAAACTCTTCCATTGATGCATCATTATCATTAGTTCCCATATTTATAACTATGAAATCTGGAAATTGTGATTTTTCTTTTGTTATAGAATCCATATTATCAATAAAGTCTATGAATTTAGGAACTCCTCCAGTTCCACCTTTAGTTACACCTGCTGCTGAAAAAGCTACTCTTACATTCAAGCAACCCAATGTCTCACAGCATTTAGCTACATAATTTGCTTCCGCCGCATAACCTTGGCTTGGTGTATTTCTATCTAGTAACCAACATCCTGCAGTTATGCTATCTCCATAAAATAATCCTATTTTTTTATTTTGTGTAAAAGGTTCGATCTTTCCATCTACATCAATATCTATTCCTGTAAAAGCTATTCCTTGTTCTTTATTCCATACTTCATCTTCATCTTTATTTCCAGAAACTACAATCTTTAGTATATATTCTTTATCTTTATCTAAGTTATCTATTATAAATGGTGAATTTGATACATTATCTCTAATATAAGCATCATCATTAACCTTATAAGCAATTTCAACTGGATTTCCAATTGGATTAGTATTTAAGAAATTTATTTTTATTGTTTTAGTACCTTTAATTTTTGCATGTATTTCTGATCCCAAATTTATCGTATATATGCATTCTGCATTATCTATTATTTTTTCTGTCCATCTTCCTAAGAAATAATATTTTGAAAAATCATTTCTTCCTATAATATCTTCTTTATTTATTGAATTTAGATTTTTAAATTTTCCCTTAAAATATATTATAAAAATAGTTGTAAATATAAAAAGCGGAAGATACCTAAGATAAAATTTATTACTAAAATTTATAAAATAAGATATTAATTGATATTTAATATCTCCTGAAGGATATATTTCAATTATATCTTTTAATGTTGATGATAATACCATAGGTATTTCAATAAGAATTATTATCCATGCGTTTTTTCTAAATATGTATGTAGAAAAAAGTGCTATAAATAGTGATAAAATAATTATTGCTATAAAACAAATTAATATATTCATAAATTTACTCCTGTTAATATTTTGATAATAATCCTTAGTATACACTATTTATTGTTTATTTGCTATTTGTTCCGCTCAGTGGAACAACAATTTTACAGAATGGGATATGTCAATTGTATGATAACGTAAACATTGTATAATTAAATTATAAGAAAAATAAATCATTGAATAAATATATATTATTAACCATATTAATTGGGAGGTTGAGATTTATGTTAAAAGTAAATGTAGGATCAAGTATATCATCTTGTGCAAAAACTGCAGGTAAAGAAGCTGCATCTAAGGCAAAGCTTGGTCTAGATTCAATAAAAATGGCATTTGTTTATGGTAGTTGTGATTACAATATTGATGAAATGTTATCTGGGGTAGCTGAAGAGCTTCCTGATATACCTCTAATCGGAAATACTTCATTCACAGGAATCATAACACCTGAAGGTTTTATTGGTTCTGAAGATGGATTTGTTGGTGTAATGGCACTCTCTGACCCTGATATGATAATTGGTATAGCGTCTAAAGAACGTGGAGCTTCTCCTGTTGAAGATGGTAAATTAATTGCTGCTGAAGCTATGAAAGCTGCTAATCAAAACTCTTCTCCAAATTTCTTTTATATGGCTGCATCACCAGCAGAAGAAGAATTTTATTTAAAAGGCATAAGCTCTATTATTGGAAGAATTCCTTTCTTTGGTGGAAGTGCCGCTGATAATAGTATCTCAGGAAATTGGAAATTATACACTGATAATTCTCAATTTTCAGATGGTGTTGTTATTGCATTTTTCTATGGAGATATAAAAATGACCAACCTCTTCACTGGAACTTATAGAGAAACAGATGATTTTGGAGTAATAACAAAAGTAGATGGTAATCGTACATTGGTTGAAATTGATGGTGTTCCTGCTACAAAAAAATATGCTAAATGGAGAGGAATTGACATGGAAGCTGTTACTGGAGGAAACTTACTTTCAACTACTATAACATCTCCTCTTGGTGTAAAAGATCGTTTAGGTGATTTAATTGCAATACGTCATCCTATGAATGGAAATGATGATTTTTCTATGGCGATTGGTAATAATTTATCTGAGAAAACATGTGTAATCCGTATGGAAGCAACTGTTGATGAACTAATTTCGTCTACTGGTGAGACATTAAAAGCTTTAATAGAAAAAATGGATAAGCCTCCAATAGCATTTCATTTAGTTCATTGTGGTGGTCGCCGAGCTGGTATAGATAGTAGAATAGATGAAGTTGCAAAACTTATTAAAGAAGTAGCTGGTGATATACCTTTCATTGTAGAATTTACATTTGGTGAATATGGATTTGAAAATGACAATAATAATACCTGTGGTGGTTTAATGCTTTCTTTCACTGGATTTTCAGAGTAAACGGTAACAAATATAGATTATTTCTAGAATTATATATATGAATGGAGGATTTTATTATGAAAATGATTATTGATGGTAAGGCTGTTGATTCTTCAGATGGCAAAGTATTAAATGTTTTAAATCCTGCTACTGGAGAAGTTATTGATACTGTTCCATCAGCTACTGAAGATGATGTTAATAAAGCTGTATCTTGTGCAAAAGAAGCCCAAAAGATCTGGGCTAAAGTTCCAGTATATGAGAAAGTAGAAATACTAAAAAAATTTATAAATCTTGTTTTAGAAAATAAGGAAGATTTAGCAAGAACATTATCTAATGAAACTGGCAAGCCAATTAAAGAAGCTAGAGCCGAAATTGCAAATATTCCAATTGCTTTTGATGCTTTCTCTGAAAAAGCTAAACATTTATATGGCACAGTGGTTCCAGCAGGATTAGAAGCTGGACAAGATAAAAATATATTATTTACTCAAAGGGAACCAATTGGTGTAGTTGCTTGCGTAATACCATTCAATTTCCCTTGTGACCTATATGATCAAAAAGTTGCTCCAGCTTTACTTGCTGGTAATGCTGCAATTGTAAAGCCATCAACTGATAATCCTTTAACTTTATGCAAGTTAACAGAGTTAATGGTAAAGGCAGGTGTAACTCCTGGTGCAATACAAATAATTACTGGACGTGGTTCTTCTGTTGGAAGCTGGCTTTGTTCTAATCCCGATGTACATTTAGTTACTTTAACAGGATCAACAGAAGTTGGAATAGAAACTGCAAAAGCTTGTGCAGATAATTTAACTCATGTTGCCTTAGAATTAGGTGGAAATGACGCATTCATTGTTTTAGAAGATGCTGATATAGATTTAGCTACAGATGAATTATTATGGGGGCGTATGTATAATACAGGGCAAGTTTGTTGTGCTTCAAAGAGATTTTTAGTTCATAAAAATGTTGCTTCTGAATTTTCTAAGAAGGCTGTAGAAAAGATAAGTGCAATTAAAGCTGGAATTCCATCAGATGAAGATTCTGAACTTGGATGTTTAATTAGTGAAAGAGCTGCAATTAAAGTTGAAGATCAAGTAAATCTCACTGTATCTCAAGGTGGAAAAGTAATCTTAGGTGGAAACAGAAACGGTGCTTTTTATGAGCCTACTGTAATTATAGATGTTCCTAAAACTGCCGATGGTGCAATCGATATGCAAATTTGCGGACCGTGTGGTCCTATAATTACGTTTGATACAATTGAGGAAGCAATAGAAATTGCTAATAGTTCTAAATTTGGTTTATGCGGCTGTGTATTTAGCCAAAATATGAAAAATGCATTTTATGTAGCTAACGCATTAGAATGTGGTGGTTCAGTCATTAATGGTGCCAGCTTCTTTAGAAGTTTTGAAATGCCTTTTGGAGGATATAAATTCTCAGGTATTGGTACAGAAGGTGTAATGAGTACATTTAATGAAATGACAAGAACAAAATCAATAGTGCTCAAAAATATCCTATAATATATTATCTCATATTAATTAACAAGGGGAGCTGAAATTTTCAGCTCCCCTTCCACTTAAATTCAAATATTTTAAACTATTATATATTTTATAAATTAATTTTCCAAGTACCCCATTCTTCTAGAAATCTGACTTGCAGCTTCTTTTACATGCTCTATAATAATTGGTAATTTTTCATCAGATATTTGTGCTACATGTCCACTTGCACTAATTGAAGCAATTGCATCTCCTCTGTAGTCAAAAATAGTTGCTCCAACGCATCTATGTCCCATAATATATTCTTCATCATCAATTGCCCAACCTTGTTGTCTTACTTTTTTTAGGTGCTTTTTTAAATCTTTCATATTAGTTATAGTATTTGGGGTAAATTCTTCAAATGTGCAATTATACAGTGCCTCATCTAATTCATCCCCAGAAAGACTTGCTAAAAGACATTTTCCCATAGATGAACAAAATGCTGGTGATCTATACCCTACTTGAGAATAAAGCCTTGTAGTTGGATACAAATCTAGCTTTTCAATATATATTACTTCATGTGCTTCTAATATACCTAAATGTACTGTTAAATTTAGCTCAGATCGAAGTTCAGATAAAAACGGCTTTGACTCTGTCTGTAATTCTAATCCATTTATATGATAACTAACGATTTCTATAAGTTTTATACCTATATAATAGCATCCATTATTATCTTTTTCTACATAGTGACGTATATTCATTGCTTTTAGTAACCTATACGCTGTAGATTTACTTATTCCTGTTGCTTTTGAAATTTCAGTTAAATTCATTGGATAATTCTCTTTAGATAATAATTCAATAATATCAAATGCACGATCCATAACCCTTACACTAGATTCCATAAACTTCTCACCCTCTATTTAAATATAATCATGATGTATAATATTTTTCTTTTTTGGTAAACTATTACAAATATTATACATCATCTACTTATTTATTTCATTAATAATGCATAACAAAATTAGAATTTAAGTGAGATCCCAAATTTTACATTTGGCTACTCTAGCTTACTCCTATGAACGGATGTGAATAGTGAGTTTCTTTATCCAATGCTCAATGATCAATTTTCAATGATCAATGGATTAAAAAAGTTTTCGACTTTTAATTATATTATTGCATCGTTATGCCCTTTAGCCATAACATTCGCTGGCACATAGTGCTTAGTGAAGTATGAACTTAGCACTATAGCCCATATTTTTCTGAAAGAAAAATATGTTTCCTATCAAACAGTGGACTATATTGGCATATAAATCTTAGCGACAAAGGAGCTTAGAGTTATAACCAATATTCTGTAGGAATATGTTCCTCGGAAAATATACATGCAATATAATAATTTAAGAAAAAACGAAGTTTTTTTATCCTTCATTGAAAATTGATCATTGATAACTGAGAATTGCTAGACAAATTCTAGTTGTGCAAAACAGTTCCATTTTCATTAAAATAAAAAATAGGATTTTAAAATAAAATTAATTATTCTAAAATCCTATCTTTATTTTAATTACGTCTTATAATATTGCTAAGATTATAAAGTTTAATATAAATAGTCCTGTTGATACCCATAAAATCGGATGAATTTCTTTTGTTTTTCCCTTACATACTTTCACTATACAATAGAATATAAATCCACTTGCTATTCCATATGAAATACTATAACATAATGCCATAAATATTGCTGCGAAGAATGCTGGAATTGCTTCCTCTAAGTCATCCCATTTTATTTCTTTAAATGAAGCTAGCATCATAATTCCTACAACAATTAATGCTGGTGCAGTTGCTTGTGCTGGAACTATTCCTATTACTGGAGCTAAAAACATACTAAGCAAGAATAATATTGCTGTAACTACTGCTGTTAATCCAGTACGTCCACCTGCTCCAATACCAGCTGCACTTTCAACATATGTTGTTGTATTAGATGTACCTAAAATTGCTCCTATTGAAGTGGCAATAGAATCAGCAAATAAAGCTTTATCCATTTTTGATTTAAATCCTGATCCATTTTCTAATGCTTTTTGGTCTTCTGCACTAAAGATTCCTGTACGACGTCCTGTACCAATAAAAGTACCAAGCGTATCAAATGTATCTGATAAACTAAATGCAAAAATAGTCATTAATACTAATGGAATTTTCGAACTATCTGAGAATAGTGAAAGCATTCCCTTAGAACCAAATGCTACTCCAAATGTTTGTCCTAATTGTCCAAATGATTCTCCTAATCCTGCGCTTGTACCTATTGCTGATAAATCCACAACTCCCATTGGAATTCCTATAATTGTTGTAGCTGCAATCCCTATAATAATAGCGCCTTTAACATTTAATATTAATAAAACTGTCATAATAGCTAGTCCTATAACTGCAAGTAAAACCCCTGGAGTATTAAAGTTAACTAAAGCTGGAACTGCACTACTATTTGCAACTACTGTTCCACTGTCAAGTGCTGTATATGTACCTGGATCAGATGTGAAATTAATTAATCCTGCATTCTTAACACCGATATATGCTATGAATATACCAATTCCACCTCCAATAGCATTTTGAATACTTTCTGGAATTGCCTTAATAATTAATTTACGAACCTTTGTTATTGTTATTAAAATATTAATCATACCGCAAATAAATACCATTGCTAAAGCTTGTTGCCATGTAAAACCTAATGCTCCACAAACAGTAAAAGTAAAAAATGCATTAAGTCCCATTCCTGGAGCCTGCGCATAAGGAACATTTGCAAATAGTCCCATAACTAAAGTACCTACTGCTGATGCAATAATTGTAGCTAAAAATATAGCACCTGTTGGCATTGGATTATCAGCTGTTCCTGCCAAGCTTAGCATTGAAGGATTAACAAAAATTATGTATGCCATAGCAAAAAATGTTGTTATACCAGCCATAAGTTCTGTAGAAAGATCTGTTTTATTTTCTTTTAATTTAAAAAATTTTTCCATTTTTAGTCCCCTTCTAATCACAAATTTTATTCTATTAAATTTTATTTAAATAAATAAAGCAAAATATACTGAAGCCGCTGATTAACTTCATCATTTTATTTTACTAACGTTCATAAACATTTTACACTATAATGTTCGTATATAATGTTAAAATTAAGTTAAATTTTGACGAAATATCTTTTTACTTCCTTTAAATTAGCTTAGAAATATAAAAATATCCATAAACTATTTACTTTTCAAAAGTTATCTCAAGGTAAAGGCAAATAATAATCAATTTACTATTGTTTAATATACATAAGTTTTATTGTTGATATATTCAGATTATGATAAAATAATCATGATATTTTTGAAAATTACACATTTTGCATAATTTTACTATAGAGGAGAGGTTCTTTAATGAAAATATTAAAATCAACCCCAAAACAAGACGGTTTTCACATGCCTGCTGAATTTGAAATTCATGAAGGATGTATAATGATTTGGCCAGAACGTGCTGATTCTTGGCAATATGGAGCAGTTGCCGCTAGAAAAGCTTTTACAGAAGTCGCCACCGCTATTTCAAAATCTGAAAACGTAACTGTCTGTGCTAGTGAAATCCAATATGATACTGCAAGAGAAATGCTTCCTGACCATATACGTGTTGTAGAAATGTCTAGTAATGACTCATGGGCTAGAGATTATGCACCTACTTTCGTAAAAAACCATAATGGTGATATTCGCGGTGTTGATTGGTACTTCAATGCATGGGGAGGTTTAGTTGATGGTCTATATTTTCCATGGGATAAAGACAATAAAATGGCAAAAAAATTATGTGATTTATATAATGTAGACACATACAATGCAAGACATTTTGTATGCGAAGGTGGATCTATTCATGTAGATGGACAAGGTACTGCTTTAGTTACCGAAGCTTGTCTTCTAAGTCAAGGACGTAATCCTAAAATGACAAAAGATGAAATAGAAGAAACTCTTAAAAATTATTTAGGTGTAGAAAAAGTAATTTGGTTAAAGTATGGAATATATAATGATGAAACAAATGAACACGTAGATAATATTTGTGCTTTTACAGCACCTGGAGAAGTTGTTCTTGCATGGACAGATAATAAAAACGATCCTCAATATAAAATGTCAAAAAGTTGTTTAGATATACTTGAAAATGAAATTGATGCTAAAGGACGTAAAATAATTGTTCATAAGCTTCCACTACCTTCTCCTGTATACATAAGTAAAGAAGAATGTGAAGGTCTTGAAAATATGGATGGTGAGCCAACGAGGGTTGATGGTGAACGTTTGGCTGCCTCATATGTTAATTTCTATATTGCAAATGATGCAATAGTAATGCCTGGATTTAATGATCCTATGGATATGGTTGCAAAAGAAAAGCTTCAAAAATTATTTCCTACAAGAGAAGTAATTCAAATTTACGCAAGAGATATATTAATCGGTGGTGGAAATATACACTGTATAACTCAACAGATTCCAAAGGGAGGTAAATAATATGACTAGAAAAATTAAGGTTGCTGCTATTCAAATGTCTTGTGGTACTGATAGAAATGGTAATTTAGATAAAGCCGAAAAATTTGTTCGTGATGCCGCAAAACAAAGTGCTCAAATAATCCTTCTTCCTGAGTTATTTGAAACACAATATTTTTGTCAGGAAAAAAACTACAATTATTATAATCTAGCTACATCAGTTGATGAAAATCCTGCAATTCAAAGATTATCAAAAGTTGCAAAAGAGTTAAAAATAGTTCTACCAATCAGCTTTTATGAAAGTGCTGGAAATACAACTTTTAATTCAATTGCAGTTATTGATGCAGATGGAACAAATTTAGGTATATATAGAAAGACTCATATTCCAGATGATCACTTTTATCAAGAAAAATTCTATTTTACTCCAGGAGATACTGGCTTTAAAGTATTTAAAACTGCTTATGCAAATATTGGAGTTGGAATCTGTTGGGATCAATGGTTCCCTGAAGCTGCAAGATGTATGGCTCTTTTAGGTGCAGAGATATTATTTTATCCTACTGCAATTGGCTCAGAACCAATATTAGACTGTGATAGTATGCCTCATTGGAGGCGCTGTATGCAAGGGCACGCTGCTTCAAATATTATGCCAGTTATAGCAGCTAATAGAATTGGCTTAGAAAAAGTGACTCCAAGTGAAGATAACTCTAATCAAGAATCTTCTTTAAATTTCTATGGTTCATCATTTATTACTAATGAAACTGGCGAAATCATAGAAAGTTCCGACCGCACAACTGAAACAGTATTAATTTCTGAATTTGATTTAGATCATATTCGAAACATGAGATTGAGCTGGGGTGTATTTAGAGATAGACGACCTGAATGCTATTTTCCTATTACTAGCCCAATTACAAATAACACCACTTTACAATAAAATATAAGAATATAGGAATATGTATTCTTATATTCTTATATTCTTATATTCTTAAAACATCTTCTTAATTAACATACTTTATAGTTTTCAATAAAGTTAATACAATCTAAAGCTTTATTCGTTATATCTTGTATTTATTTAAATCATTCTTAAAGTTCTCAGTTATATCTTTGAAATCAGATATATTATCCATTAATTTTTTAATTTCATTAGTATAAGTTGTTACATTAGCACTTACTTCTTCTGATGATGCTGAGTTTTCTTCTGCAATTGCTGCTAAGGATTCTATACTCTCATAAACACTATTTATAGAATCAGCTTCAGTATTTAGTTTATTTATAGTTTCTATCATAGAAGTTGCTACTATTTGTATTGATTTATTTGCTTCAAAACTTATATTTCTTACATTTTCTAAGTTAGTAGTTTCATTTTCCAATACGCCATATTGGTCATCTATATTATCTACTAATGATTTTATCTCATGTACAAACTGCTTTAGGTTAGAGTTTATCTCTTCAACAGCGTCTTTAGATTGTTCAGCTAACTTTCTTATTGAATCAGCAACAACAGCAAAACCTTTGCCTTGTTCTCCCGCTCTTGCTGCTTCTATAGAAGCATTTAATGCTAAAAGATTTGTCTGTTCTGCTATTCCTGATACTATTGATACAATGTTATTTATATCATTTGCTTTTTCTTCAAGATTACCACCTTTAACCTTAACTTCATTAAACTTTTGTAATGAATTAGTAATATTATTACTTGCATTATTTACATTTTCATAACTATTATTTATTTTTCCAATAGCGTCTTCAAGTTGTGATTTGTTGTCATTTTCCTTTTTAACTATATGTCTTAAATCTTGAATATTTTCATGTAATGACTGTACTGCATTATCTGTATTTTGAGCTTGAGTAACAGCCCCTTCTGCAACTTGTTCAACTACACCACTTATTTCATTTGATGTGTGATTCATAGAATCTGATATTACATTTATTTTATTTACAAATGTATTCATCTCATCTGTAACGCCTTTAAAACCTACAAAATCAGTTTGTATATTATTCCTATGTTTTTTTATATACATATATATATCTTCAAAGAAATCATTAGTTTTAATTGCTCCATCAACACTATATTGATTATTTATTAATCTTTCAATTTCTTCCTTCAATGCATTTATAGGTCTAATCATTAATGAAACCCCAATAATACTTGAAATTCCACCTATAGCGCTTGCGATTATTCCATTTTTTAAGCCTATGATAGGTAACATGATTAAAAATGATATTATAAAATTAAATATTCCAACTTTAACTCCAAAACTTTTTATAAATCCAAACGAAAATAATCTATTAAAAATATAATTTCTATTGTAATATATATCTTTATCAAAAGTTAACTTTAAAGTAAGTTCGTTACTAGCTTTAGATAATTCTTCTGTCTTAATCTTTTCATTAAAATAAATACATGCGCCTTCAAGCATTCCGATAAAATAATCAAACATTCCTCTATCAGATCTATAAGTAAAAATAGCTTCTCTTGCTGAAATTGGCTCAATTTCAACTATTGGTGGTTTTGCTCCTGCAAATCTCTTTGTCATTACAACATGTATATCAAATAATGACTTTAGAAATGAATATAAATTATCGTGTATAAAAAAAGCAGGATAGTCCTGACTGAAAGATACTATATTATCATGTCCAATTTTCTTCCAAAGCTCTCCAACTTTCATATTTTCTTTTTCTGCTAGATACTGTATTATTTTTTTGATTTCTTGATCATCAACATTTTCAAGTGGAGAAAATATTCTTTTGCTTCCCCAGCCAACATATTCCATTGCTTCATCAACTATTGAATCATCAAATAATTTTCTGTTGGTTTTCATCCATGTTGCTACAACAGTCCCCTTCATTTTGATACCTCCCATTATAATATTTTATATTTTTGCCTTATTTTAAGTTTATATCTTTCTATTGGTATTGTCACTAAAATTCTTCGTTATATTATATACAATATAGTATGATATTTTAATATGAATATAATGAAAAAGATGACTTATCTCAGGCAGAAAAGTCATCTTTTAAATTCAATTAATGAATTTTTAATATATATATATCTTTTCTAGATTTAATCATTGTTAAAAATTAAACTATCAATAGTAAAAATTATATTGATATTTTTATTTTATATAAATAATATCAATCTTTATTTTAATATCTCATCTGCTAATTGTCTCATATTTTCAAAATCTTTTTCTTTAGCTACAGATTTTATAGTAACAATTGAATCACATATTGTTAGATTCCTCATTTTTTCTAATATGCTTTCCATAGTTTTTGCCGCCATTGGTGCCCATGAACCATTTTCAATTATACCAATAGTTCTCTTTTGGTAATTTTTGCTCTTTAAGTGTAATAAAAATTCTTCCATACATGGGAATACTCCACCATCATAAGTGGCTCCAGCTAAAATTAATTTATCATAAATAAAAGCATTTGTTACTGCTTCTGACATATCTTGTCTTGATAAATCAAATAGAACTACCTTTTTAGCTCCCTTTTCTTCTAGTATTGAAGCCATTTTTTTGGCAGCTTCAGCAGTATTTCCATGAATTGATGCATAAGCTACTAATACACCATCTTCTTCTGGTTCATATTTACTCCAAGTATTATATTTATCTATATAGTAAGAAAGATTTTCTTTTAAAATAGGACCATGTAATGGACAAATAGTCTTTATATCTAATGTAGCTGCTTTTTTTAATAGAACCTGAACAGGAGAACCATACTTACCTACTATGTTTAAATAGTATCTTCTTGCTTCATCAGTCCATTCATCCTTTATATCAAGTGTGCCAAATTTACCAAATCCATCTGCTGAAAATAGTATCTTTTCTGTTTTCTCATATTCAACCATAACTTCTGGCCAGTGAACCATAGGTGCCATAAAAAATTGTAATGTATGATCCCCTAAATTTAGTTCATCTCCTTCTGCAACCAAATGTGTTTTTCCTGTAATGTCCATGTCAAAAAATTGAGGAAGCATATCAAATGTTTTTTTATTTCCAACCAATTTCATCTCAGGATATCTTTCCATAAGATTTTGAATGTTTGCTGAGTGATCTGGTTCTAAGTGAGAAATTACAAGATAGTCTACAGTTCGTCCATCAAGTGTCTTTTCAAGATTAGCAATCCACTCATCTGTTGCTCTAGAATCAACTGTATCCATAATTGCAACTTTTTTATCAAGGATTACATACGAATTGTAAGAAACACCATTAGGTATTTTATATTGGCTTTCAAATAAATCAAGTGTCTTATCATTTACCCCTACATACTTAACGGAATCTGAAATATTAATATCTGTCATACTTTATAGTACCTCCCTTTAGTAAATCATTGCTTAAAATAATATTAATTAATAAATATAATAGAATATATTCTATTATATTTATTATTTTCCTTTATTAATTCTATAATCTAAAATAATTCCTTGTAATTTTTTATCATTATAAATATATAAAATATCTTTTTTGTTATTAATTATATAATACTACAATATAATGAAAATTACTAGATTAAATATTAGTCAATACTAATTCTTTATAGCAATTAATAATATGAAAAACGCAAATTATGTATATAACTTTTTATATAAGAAATTATATTTTCTCTTCAAAAAGAGCTTACTACTGTCCCTGTTAAAACATGCATCATTTTCTTATTTCTGTTTACATGCATACAGAAATAAGAAAATTCCTAAAACTATAAATAATAATCTTCTATAAAATAAATATTCAATTTTAAATTAGTTTAATCAATATATACCTTATATTGTACATTATTAATTTTTTATAATTTATTTAACCCATGCTCCATTACTTCCAACATAATATCCATCAACATAAGTGTTTGCTGCCATTGAACCATCAGTATTTAAATAATACCATGTTCCATTATTATTTAACCATCCTGTTTTCATTGCTCCACTTTCTTGTAGGAAGTACCACTTTCCTCCCACTTTATGCCATCCTTTTAATGATTGTCCATCGACATCTCCAAGATACCATGTTCCGCTTGCTTGTTGCCACCCTGTTGCTGGCGCACCCTCTGCATTTACAAGTTTTATACTTCCATCTGCATTTTGCTGCATTGCTGCTGTACTACCTTGAGGTACAGTAACATTTGAATATGTATTATTGTTATTACTTGATGTTGAGCTATTAGAAGAATTACTTGATGATCCTCCTGATGAACTACTACTTCCACCACTTGATGATTTTTTACTTATCTTTCCTGTAATAGTTTCTAAAGAATTTTCACTATTAGATACTACTAATTTTATGTATTTATATGCATCGTCGTTCTGCAATATATATGTTGAATTAGTACTAACTAAACGCGTTGTGCTATTTATAAAATTACAATAATTGTAATTTTATAAATGTGCAAAAAAATCCTTGAATAAATTTTCTAATTTTTTTAACCAAATAGCAATTGTTTTATTTGGGCAACATTTATATTTCCTAACATGTTATTTACTATGAATAAAATATTATGAGCTAATATTTTTAGAGTAATTCTAAGCATTAAGCCCAATTTGGATTTAGCTAGTACTTTATTAATATTGAATTGTTCAGCTAGTTGAGAAAAGCTTGTTTCTACTCTTCTTCTCGTCTTTGATAAGACGTTGCGAAGCTGCTTTTCTAAAGGATTTTTGCTGTTTTTTCTTTTTAATGATATTAGCAGAATATCTTTTTCATTTTCCAGCTGATATTTTAAATTTTCATCAATATAGCCTTTATCAGCAATTACTTTTATTGATGCTTTATTTTCAACTAATTCAAAAACAGCTGATCTATCATCAACATTTGCAGAAGTTAGGAAAAAGTCAGAAATAAAACCATCCACAGTTACTAATGCATGAAGTTTCAAACAAAAATATGTTTCTTTTTTTGAAGCACAGTATCCATATGAAGCAATATCTTTAAAAGATTTACTGAAATAAGCTCTAGCAAATTTGCAAACTGGTATAGGCATACTGTCGATAATTCTAATAGAATCATCTGTAAATGCTAATGATTGAGAAAAATATTTTTGTATTTCTTTAATTGCTGAATACAAGTTTCGCTTAGTTCTGTTAAAACGTGTTCGATCACAAATGTTTGGAAATAAATCTTTGAAATTCTTTTTAACAAAATAAAACCATGCTTTTTCAGAATTAACTGTAAAGGCTTCGCCGACGATGCTTATAGAAATTATCTCAGAATCAGATAATTTGCTATCTGAAATATTTCTTCTATTTTTTATAGAACATGGAATAATTTCATTATAGACATCATCGATTAGAACAAAAACAACTGTAAAAAGGTCTTTTAAATCATCAATTTTTTCAGTATTATAATAAGTGAACTCTAACATTTCAATCATCTCATTATTATGTTTTTGTTTCTTTAATTATATATTTTAATGGAGATAATTGATTTTTGTTAGAGTTTTTTTATTTACTAGCACAACGCGTTAAATATATAAATGTAAATATATTTAGTTAAATAGCTAGGCTTTTTTCATCAAATGATAATCTGTAATTTAAATTTATTATTAATTAAAATTTATTATTGAAAGGATTAAGTAGAAATTGTATAATATAATTATACAATAATAAAGAAAAATAATAAATTTGCAAGGAGTTCTATGAATAAAGTAAAAACAATTTTAATAAAAAAAGATGTACTTAGCCCTAGAGGTGTTGTTATAATCCCAAAAGGGAAATTATTAAAATTAGATTCAACTACCATTAACAGATTAAAAACACATGGAGTTTATTACGAAATTTTAGGGTAGAAAAATAACTTAACACAACTTGAACAAACTAAAAATACTTTTTCTAATGAAATTTCAATAAAAGACCATATGTTATCTGAGAATGATAATAATATCTCACTTAGTATTCTAAAACATAATAATTCAACAAAATATGGTATTATTTTAGATATAATGAATAACTTTATTTTTGATGGTAAAAATGAGCAATGGTATTTATACTTCAAAACATTATTTAATGGTTATAATTGGTACTATTCACATTCTATAAATGTTGCTGCTATTGCTGCTGTGATTGGATTAACCTTAGAATATACAACGGAACAGCTACATTCTTTGATATTAGGTTCTCTGCTTCATGATGTTGGTATTATTCTTCTTCCGAAGAATATACTTCTAAAAGATAAAAATTTATTTACATCTGAAGAAAAAGCCATGTTTGAAAAACACAGTTCACTTGGATATGAAATGGTAAAAGATTTATCTATACCAGAAGTATGTAAAAGAATTATATTAGACCATCACAAATTATTAAATGGTAATGGATATCCTAGTTCAGAAGATGATGAATTAAGTACAGAAAGTAAAATAGTAATGGTTTCTGACTATTTTGATTCTGAAGCAACAAGTGATAAGCCCCTAGAAGATATAATAATTTATCTTGTTAATAATCCAGATAAATTTCCTATTGAAATAGTATCAATTTTAAAAAATGAATTTAACCTTTAATATTTTTATTAGATAAATTACCATATCAAATAAACTAATTTACATTTATGATTGTTGTTATATTTCCCCATATTTTATTTTTTTAGAACTAATATATAACAATAATATACAAATATCTGTGGAAATTTTTTAGCATTCTATGAAAATACTAAAACTAGATTATTATCTTAATTTTAGCAGTGCATAAAATTGAATTATATTCCAAAACCATCTAAACTATACAATTCAAATTTCTAATACTTTGTTAATTTTAATCTAAAGCATTATTTTTAAATTTAGACTGTTATATCAAAATTAAAACTTGTAAAAGTCTATTTTTTTCATTACTTATTCAATTTCTAAATATAATTATTTGTGCAATTCATAATCTATAGGAAAAACTGTTCTAGTTTTAGTAAACTTCCTTAGTTGTCTGTTTAATCCTTCTAAAGCATTTGTAGTATATATAATTTGTCTAATTTCTTTAGTCTAAATGGAATTATTATCCCCATAATTTGTATCATGATACTCATAGTCTCTTTCATATTTTCCACTTTTCAACTGTCCATCCATTTCAACTTCAAGCAATTGATACATCACATCTTTTGAAACTTTTTATTTATCCATCTTTACTGACAACATCATCCATTGTATTACATTTTTAATTTCTTCTTGATAATAAAATTTTATTTCTTTTATTTTGAATCCTTCTAAATTATTTTTAAGTATATTATTTGAAATATACCATAAATCTATACAAAAATAATATACATAACTAGACAAAAGGACTTCAATAATATTGAGCTTGAAGTCCTTTCTCCATCGTTCTCTCTTTATTTAGAATTATCTCTTCATATACTATATTTAAAAAGATTCTTTAATTACTCCTAAAATCTTTCCTTAAATTCTTTTTTGATTATAAGAAAATCTTCTAAATCATTTAAAAATTGAAAAAGCAATGCTCTATTTTCAAATTCTTCTCTATTTTTAGGTAATTCCATTCTTCTATATTCTTCTCTTAATAAAGTTAAATTCCTGATAAGCTCAATACAATCATTATCTGCATGTATATTAACAGCTACTTTGCGTGTAAACTCTGATAATATCCTAGTCTGCTCATATGTCATATAAAATCTCGAAAAATGCTTTTTCATTTTTTTTAATGTATCTAATTGTGCTATTCTCATATCTATATAGCATAAGTAATAATCCTGATTTCTAAAAAAGTAATTATTACTTATTCTTTGTGCCATGACCTTAGTTTCATAAATTAGTTTTTCAACAGCCCCAAATATTTTTTCTTCATTTCTTGATACGGCTTGCGTAATCAAGCTTGTGGATAAATTTATTAATATTAACCTATACTGTTCTTCAATCTTATGCTTATTTTTCTCAAAATCCTCTTCCAAAGAAACAGTATACAAGTTAAACATCATTGCAACACTTATTCCTACTATTGTTAACCCAACTTCATTTATGATCCAATGAATATTTATATTAGTGCTTGTTAATAGATGAGTAGATAAAACTGCTCCCACAACCATGCCATCTTCAATTTTAAATCTTAATGTGATAGGAATGAATATTAATAAAAATAACCCAAATATGATTGGATTGTTTCCCAATAAAACATATAAAAGAAAAGATAAAAGTATGGCTATAGTTGCTGCTAAAAATCTTTTTACACTTACTATAACTGCTTCTTTTTTTGTATCTTGAATACTTAAAATTGAAATTATACCCGATGTCACTCCAAACTGGAATCCAATATAGCTTGATATTAATACTGATATAGTTGCCGACAATGCTATTTTAAAAGTTTTTGATTGTAAATATTTTATCATTAATATATCTCCTGATTCTTCTTGTTAATCTTATAATATATTAAGTTTAACATTATATTCTATAGCAAAGCTAAAAAAGCACTAAACATTTTTGTTTAGTGCTTTTTTAGAATAGCCTATGAGTGATTGTTAAAATAAACATCTAATGCATTGTTATAAAAGACCATTTTCATTTCCTCTTCATCAAATATATTGTATCGGATACACAAAAGATTTAATAATATCACTCTTATATTTAATTTAAATTAAAACAAGTTGTTTATTAAATAAATTATTTTGCAACATTGTCATATGAAGCTGCCCAGTTCATAATACTAACTCCATTTTTATCTTTTGGATTATTATTTAATGTATAAATCCAAGACCAGTGATCATTATATTGAACTAATGAATTAATTCCATCTTGATCATAATCTTCTGCAAATTCCAATTTATTAGATTTTTCTCCAGTCTCACTTTGAACCTCTACTGTTTCATATAAAGATAATTTATATTTTCCATCCTTTGTTTCAGATGTAGTAAAGTCAGAATTTAAATCTTGTTTATGTTCAGTTTTTGTTAATTCTTGTCCTTCAGTTAAAATATTAAATAGACGAATCGAACAATCTTCTGGTTTAACAGAGCTGTCTGTTTCACCTTGCACTAACCAAATAGCTGTATCAGAATTCTTCAATGATGATAATTCAGCATCAGTTGGAGTTTCTCCACCACGCTCAGTAGCAACATCTAATGCTGGACAATTTATCATTGCAGCTTTAAATAAATCCGGATAAGCAATTAACATTCTTGTCGTCATATATCCACCTGCTGAACATCCTGAAATATATACCTTTTCTGGATCGATATTTTTATCTTTAATAACTTCATTTATTTCATTATATGCTTTTTTCAATAAGTCATCCTTTTGAGCATTGTACCAAGTATCTGGTGCTTGGAATGCCATAACATGTGCTCCACCAAAAATTGCTTGTGTTTCATCTGTAGCCCAAGCAACTGTACCACGGTTACCTAACATTTGAGCAACGTTATTGCCAGAAGATAGATAATCACCTTCCCCATTTCCATGGAACCAAACTATTAATGAATCACTATTTCCTGCATCATAGTATTGATAATTAATTCCGTTTTCAACTTTAACTGACTGAAATTTAGCTGTTTCAGCATTTATAACACTATTATTAGTAGTATAATTAGCTGTATATGCTTCATCAATTACTCCACCATTCTCATCAGTTAATATAAGTGGCTTATTTTGTTTAATTGTATAAGTTAAATCTGCAGGGTAATTTCTTGCTGAACTTAAGTAAGCTAATGTAGCTCCTTCTGATTCATCAAAATAAATAGTTACATATTGGCCATCAGTTTCTACTTTTACAATCTTACGATCAATATCATAATCACCATAACTAGTAACTGTAGTGCCTTTACGAATTCTATCTGTAGAAGCTTTAGCATGTACTGTAAATGTATCTTTATCTACTCCAGTAACCTTTCTTACATCACCAAAATTAATTACAACCTTCGAAACACTCTCACCAGCATCAGTAACTTCTGAGTATACTTTACCAACATACGTAACATTAGTTGCTGCAAGTGTTGGCGTGTAATAACTTGTTACACACACAGCCAAAGTCAAGGCCATTGTTAATAATTTTTTAATTTTTTTCATATGTTCATTCCTCCAACTTTAATATTATTTTATGTACTCTTTTATCTTCAGCTAATACTATGGTAAAAGAGTCTACTATATTTCCAGTAATAACTGAAAATTTATTAGGCTAATTATATCTTATTATCTAAACTTACTTCTCCACTTACATGAAGATCTAAGATTAGTGGTACTCCCTATAAAATCGTTTAAAAAATAATTTAACTGTAGATTTATTTCATTCCAGATATTATGAGTAATATCTACACTACTCATAATATCTACAATCAATAATTTTCATAAACTAAATTATATTACCACTGTTAGTAGGTCTTCTTTGAAATCTATTTCTTTTTTATCACTTTCTACAACATCTAAATAATTCTCTGAATTTGTTATGATTACTGGTGTGATTAAAGAATATCCTTCTTTTTCAATTGCATTAATATCAAACTCTAATAAAACTTGTCCTTTTTTAATTACATCACCTTGTTTAGCTTTCAATGTGAAGTGTTTTCCTTCTAGTTTTACAGTATCCATACCAACATGTATTAATATTTCTGCTCCATTATTAGTTGTAATTCCCATAGCGTGTCCTGTTGGGAAGAATGTTGTAAGCACTCCATCTGCTGGTGCTACAACTTTACCCTCTGTTGGCATTATTGCTATACCTTTACCTAATGCACCACAAGCAAACGCTTCATCTTCAACATTTTTTAGTTCTGTTAATTTTCCTTTTAATGGGCTTGAAATAACTTCTTGTTTAACTAATGTATTTTCACTATTTTGTGAATTACCTTTATTAGAACTATCATCTTTCATATCACTTGGATCTAATTTTACAAATAGCATTGCTAAGAATCCTAAAACTAATCCTACTACTGATGCTATTAATATTCCATAGAATTCCATATTGAATCCATCTGGTCCCATAAATGTTGGTATAACAAAAACCCCCATACCACCTATTGAATATGCTTTTGAACCACAAAGTCCTAAGATTCCACCTGTTACAGCACCTATTATACAACTAACTACAAATGGTTTCTTTCTTGGTAATGTAATACCATAAATTGCTGGTTCAGTAACACCAAAAAATCCTGAAATAATTGATGGTATGCATAAAGATTTCAATTTTTTATTCTTTGCTTTTAATGCTATTGCAATAACAACACCTGTTTGAGCAAAACATACTGCAAAAGAAGTCGCAACTACTGTATCATATCCAATAACAGATACGTTATTAATTGCTATTGGAACTAAGCCCCAATGTAAACCAAACATAACAAATATTTGCCAAAAACCACCTATAAATAAACCTGCTACAACTGGACTTAAGTTATAAATTGCCATTGTAATACTTCCAAGTCCATTACTTGCATAAGATGCTATAGGTCCTATTACTAAGAATGTTAATGGAACTACTATCAATAATGTAAATAAAGGAACTATGAAAGTTTTAATAACGTCTGGAATAATTTTCTTACATAACTTTTCAACATAAGATGCAAAATAAATTGAAAGTATTATTGGAATAACAGTTGAAGTATATCCACTTGATGGCATTACAACTGGAATACCAAAGAAATCAATTGTCTGACCTGCAAAGCCTACTATTGTAGGATAAACAAGAGTTGCACCTATTGCCATAGCTGTAAATTGATTTACATTGAACTTTTTAGATGCTGTAAATCCTAAGAATATTGGGAAGAAATAAAATAAGCAATCTCCAATTGACTGTAATATTGTGTAAGTTCCACTTTGATCGCTTAAGAAACCTAAAGCAACAAACATTGATAAAAGACCTTTAATCATACCAGTTGCACATAACACGCCAAGTGTTGGCTGGAAAACTCCTGATACAACATCTATGAATTTATCAAATAAATTCATTTTTTCTGAAGAATCATCTCCAGCTCCTTCACTAAATCCTCCAACTGCAACTACATCTGCATAAACATCTGGGACATGATTTCCTATAACTACTTGATACTGTCCACCACTTTGAACAACTGTAACTACACCATCCATATTTTTCAATACATTTGTATTAGCCTTTTTTTCATCTTTTAACTTAAAACGCAATCTAGTTACACAGTGAGTTAAGGAGTTAACGTTTTCCTTGCCTCCAACATTTTTAATTATTTCTTTTGCAAGATTTTCATATTTCATAAGCAATCGCTCCTTTTCAATTAATCATAATCTTAGGCATTATCAAAAACATAACAAGTCATCTGCCTGTCTATTTTCCATCATACTTCTTCAGTAGATTGCCCTAATAGACCCAGCTATGATGGCAATCTACTTCATTGTCTGATGAAAAATATTCTCGGCATATTTGGACTTGTTATTTTCTTTCATATGCCTTATATACAAAAAGGCAAGACCTAAAATTTAACAATACTCAAATTACTTTTGTATTCTTAAGCTTCTGGTCTTGCCTGATTTAACAGTAACAATCCTAAATATTTAATTATTTCTATTTACCTATTTACAACACGCTTAATATGAAGTGTCAAATAAAGCTGTTCTTCATGACTTAACTCTATATTTAAATATTTTTCTATCTTAAGCATGCACTTATAAGCATCTTTATATTTTTCCTTTACTTGTGGTAAAAGAAAGTCTTCATTTTCATCTCTATACATCTCTTTATTATTAACTCTTTTAAAGAAGAATCTTAAATGAGTAATAAATCTTTCATAACTTAAAGATTTTTCATCTAATTCAATATCATAGGTATATTTTACAATATTCAGTATATCTTGAATCTTTTTAGTCATATCATAAGCAGTGTCAATTTTATTATTTTTTTCATTAAGCTGAGCTGTTATTAAATGAAGTGCAATATTTCCTGCTTCTTCCTCATTAATCTTTTTACCAGTCTCACTTTCAATAAACTCCAAAGCTTTTAATCCAATATTGTATTCCTTAGGATAAAACTTTTTTATTTCCCAAATTAATATATTGGGTCTTTCTATTCCTTCATCAAATAACTTTAATGTATAGCTTATATGATCAGTTAATGTTACATAGATATAATCGTTAAGTTCACAGTTTAACATGTTCTTGGCATATTCTACAATGTCATAGCATAATGATATTTGTTCTGTAGGTATGTCTTCTAAAAGCATTTTAAACTTTTCCAAAGTATCCTTTTCTTTTAAAATAAAAGTTTTTTCTATTAGTGATTCATCTATTTCATCGCCAACTTTTTTTCTAAATGCAAGTCCACATCCAATAATAACAGCATCCCTTCCATTGTCTTCTTTAGCCATAACTGCATTATTGTTAAAAATCTTATCTATCTTCAATACACATCACCTCACATTCCATTCTATACTTGACTATATATTTTAAAATAAAAAACCTTAATTAATCAAAAGAAATAAATAGTATATTTCTTCTCATTAATTAAGGTATAGCCTGATCGAATCAGTAACAATCCTGACTTAATGTAATCGTTTATCTTGGTTTTATTATAATTTTTTTACAATGGCTTGTTAATACTTTTTTTATAAATTTATGTGATTTTATAAAAAAATCTTTTTTACTTTTGATCAAAATTCTAAATTTTAATGCTTTACTTTAGGCACATAAAAGAAAGAGCTGCGACATAAAGAATACAAAATATAATATATTATATTCAATGCTTAAATCTAAAAATAAAATATTGTGGTAATTGTCTTAATGCCACAGTCTCTTCTTTTTAACTAAACTTAATTGTCTCAAATAGTAAATATACTTAATAGTTAACTAAGAATATCTACTAGAGTTTAATATTAAGTCGGTTATAGTTCTTCTCCATTAGTTTTTATTACATTTTTGTACCATTCAAATGATTTTTTCTTCTTTCTGTCTAATGTACCTTCTCCAGCATTATCTTTATCTACATAAATGAAACCATATCTCTTTTCCATTTCACCAGTACTTGCACTTACAAGGTCAATACATCCCCAAGGAGTATATCCAATTAAGTCTACCCCATCTTTAACAGCTTCCTTCATTTGAATTATATGATCTTTTAAATATTCAATACGATAATCATCATTAATTGAATCATCTTCTTCAACTTTATCAAAAGCCCCAAGACCATTTTCAACTACCATAAGAGGAATATTGTATCTTCCATATAATTCATTTAAAGTATATCTTAAGCCTTTAGGATCAATCTGCCATCCCCAGTCACTTGCTTCAAGATATGGATTTTTAATTCCACCAAGTAAATTTCCTGAAGTTTTGTCTTCATCTCCTGATGCTGATTCACAATTGCTCATATAATAACTGAATGTATAATAATCTACTGTTCCTTCTTTTAAAATCTTCTTATCCTCTTCAGTTATATCTAAAACAATATTGTTTTCTTCAAAATATCTCTTAGCAAAGAAAGGATATTCACCTCTGACTTGTACATCTCCACAAAGATCATTTGCTAATTGATTTTTTTTCTGTGCAAGTAATATATCATCTGGATTACATGTATAAGGATATGTTGTCATATGAGCAATCATACAACCTATTTTAAAGTCTTTATTAATACTATGACCAAGCTTTACTGCTTTTGCACTTGCTACAAATTGATGGTGAAGTGCTTGAAAACGGATTTGCTTATTATCATTTTGATGTAAAAAGTCTTCTGTGCCTTCATTTAAAATTCCAAGCCCAAGATATCCTCCCATTGGCATTGTACCACAGTTAATTTCATTAAATGTAAGCCAGTATTTAACTTTGTCCTTATATCTGTTAAATATTACATTACAATAGTTAACAAAAAAATCTATTACATTTCTTGAAGCCCAGCCATTATATTTTTTAGTTAAATTAAAAGGCATCTCATAATGTGAAATAGTGACTAATGGCTCTATATTATATTTTTTTAATTCATCAAAAACATCATCATAAAACTTTAAGCCTGCTTCATTAGGTTCTTTATCATCGCCATTAGGGAATATACGTGTCCATGCTATAGACATCCTAAATACCTTAAATCCCATTTCTGCAAATAGCTTAATATCTTCTTTATATCTGTGATAAAAATCAATAGCTTCATGGCTTGGATAATTTAATCCATCAATAGTTTCCTTAGTAATTTTACGTGGAATTGTGTGAGTTCCTGCTGTCAGCATATCACTTGTACTTGCACCTTTACCATCTACATTCCATCCACCTTCAAATTGGTTAGCAGCTGTAGCACCGCCCCATAAAAAATCTTTACTTAATATCATATAATGTTCCTCCTTATTAAATGATTTAATTAGATTTAATTTATAAATTAAAATTGTTTGTTTAAAAATAAAAGACCCATTTGTAGAGATATAAGAAATTGCACATAATGTAATGCTTATAAACTCATACAAATAGGTCTAGCTTGTCTTTTTAACAATAACCATCCACTTGTTATACTTATAATATAAAATATTCTAAATATTTTGTCAACGGTTTCATTTATTTATATTTTATAATTTTATCTTCTTTGCAAAAAAACTAAATATTTATTATAAGCATTTTTATAGTCTGTGTACTCTTCCAGTTCAATCAATCTTGTTAATTGTTTAGCAATTGCTGAATTAAAAATTTCATTTAAAGACTTCATTTTATTCTCCTCCAATTTTTATAAGTTTCTATCATAGTAAATTATCTTTGTTCTTTCATGACGCTCAAGGATTTACCTTATGATAAAGTTTACTACCTAAAGTTAACTTTAGGTCAAGACTAATTATAAAAATATTAGGTATCTTAATAAAAATTTATATATTTCTATTCAATTTAAAAATTTAAATTGCCAAATAAACATGAAAAATATTCAACGTATGCATTCAGATTGTCTCTACAGGAAAAACTCAAGTTAAATTAAGGACAGCTGCAATTAGTTTTAAAATATTGCTACTGTCCTTTTACTTATATATTCACATTTCCCTCATTACATTATTTATTGAATATCTTGTTTATTTTCTATATCAATTAAATTACTTATATATTTTATTTTTCCGTCCAATACATCGTTATAGAAAGATTGTTTGTTGTCAATGAAATCAATACATTCATTAAGTTCATTGATTTTCTCCAGCAAAGATTCTTTTAATTTATTAAGCATCTCTTTTCTTTGATTAATTGTAGAAGGGCCTTCTAAGCAATAATTCATATATAATTTCATATCTTTAATGCTCATTCCACACTTTCTCAAGCACTGCAATCCCTTTAACCATGCAACATTTTTTTCATCAAACACTCTATAGTTATTTTTATCTCTTTTGACGTTTGGTACTAATCCTTCCTTACAATAAAATTTTAATGTTTCATAAGATATTCCTACTTGCTCACATATCTCTTTTGTTGTAGACATGAAATTTCCTCCTAAATTTTAAAAATTAAAATAGCACTTGCTAGGTAGTTACTACCTACTGGTAAGATTATTATAAAATATAAAATAATAAAAATAAAGGAGAGATTAAAGTGGAATATGTAACTTTAAATAATGGAATAAATATGCCTGCAGTTGGATTTGGAGTTTTTCAAATCACAAATAAAGAAGAATGTATAAAGGTTGTAATAGATGCTATTGATGCTGGATACCGCTTAATTGATACAGCACAATCATATGGAAATGAAGAAGCTGTTGGAGAAGCTATAGCTAAATCATCTGTACCTAGAGGAGAACTATTTATTACAACTAAAGTATGGATTAGTAATGGAGGTTATGAGAAAGCAAAAATTTCTATAGAAGATTCGTTGAAAAAAATGAAGTTAGATTATTTGGATTTAGTATTAATCCACCAACCACTAAATGATTACTATGGGACTTATAGAGCTATGGAACAGTTATATAAAGAAGGAAAAATTAAGGCAATAGGGGTATCAAATTTCTATCCTGATCGTTTGGTTGACTTATCTTTATTTAATGAAGTAATACCTGCAGTAAATCAAATTGAGATTAATCCATTCCATCAACAATTAGTAGCACAAGATTTTAATAGTAAGTACGGGGTGCAACTAGAAGCATGGGCTCCTTTTGCTGAAGGAAGAAATGGGATGTTCGATAATCCTGTTTTAAAAACAATTGGAGAAAAATATGGCAAATCAGTTGCACAAGTTATTTTAAGGTGGTTGGTTCAAAGAGGGATTGTTCCACTAGCTAAAACAGTTAGTAAAGAAAGAATGTTACAGAATATTGATATCTTCAATTTTAAATTAAATGAGGATGATATGAAGAAAATAGCTACTTTAGATAAAAAAGAAAGTTCTTTCTTTAATCATCAAGAAGCATCATCAATAGAAATGTTAGCAAATCTTATTAGATAGAACTTTAATTAACATATATAAGTTCTAATTAAGAATCTCAAATGCACAATTGATGCCCTTGTGGATACAAATAGTGCAATGAAAGTTTAAAATTTTTCAAGATTTCTTAAATTACATTCAGATTATTTATTAGAATATATATATACTAAAATTAAGATTCTGTTAGGTTGTTATGAAAAAATAGCTTAACATTTCGTAGAATTACTCGCT